>Ga0209502_10004138_pt1 | contig 11000 bp, 12 predicted proteins | sample ArcticOcean_MG_C_10_FD_187442 | JGI IMG/M metagenome (GOLD analysis project Ga0209502, IMG submission 187442) | Marine microbial communities from western Arctic Ocean - ArcticOcean_MG_CB11_90 (SPAdes) (version 2) | ecosystem: Environmental > Aquatic > Marine > Oceanic | place: Arctic Ocean...
CATAAGCATGGCCATCAGCCATAAATCTAAATAATTTACGGTCAATCAACTCTTCTGTATTCAGATTAATCGATCCTGCTACTTGAGACCTTAGACCTTTATCTTTGTATTCCTCTTGAAAAGTAATGCCAGATTTTGAATTCTTTAAACTTTCAGAAACTTCATTAACATTATTTCCTAGGCTTGATACAATACCCATTCCAGTTACAACAACCCTTCTCATATAATTATCCCTAAACTAAAAATTATCTGTTCTTGTAAATAATCCAACTTTAAGATCATTTGCTTCATAGATTGCTCTTCCATCAACTTCCATTCTTGCATCTGCTATACCCATAACTAATCTTCTCATAATAACTCTTTTGAGATCAATGAGATATGTAATTTTTGCTGCATTTGGTAAAACTTGCCCAGCAAACTTTACATTTCCACAGCCTAAAGCTCTTCCTTTGCCTAAGCCGCCTTTCCAACCCAAATAAAATCCAAGCAATTGCCACATTGCATCTAAACCAAGACAGCCTGGCATAACAGGATCTGATTCAAAATGGCATTGAAAAAACCATAAATCCTTATTGATATCTAATTCTGCAATAATTTGGCCATGACCATACTTCCCACCACTTTCAGTGATGTTCGTAATTCTATCAAACATTAACATTGGTGGTGATGGTAAACGGGCATTTTCCTCCCCAAACAGCTCACCACGGCCACAAGCCAATAACTCTTCATTTGTATAGCTTTCTTTTTTCATAAATTCCTTTATGTTTTAATGATTTTACTGATAAATTTGGTTGTAATTATGTCAATAAATATGTTGAATTATATGTTAAATTAGCAATCATATCTTTGCAGAATAATTACTAGGAATATATCACAATGAGCGACCAAAAACTTACGGATTGGCGAAAACTTGCCATAACCTTAGAGAGTGAAATTAACAAAGTTATTGTTGGGCAAGAAGGTCCTATTAGGCTCATTACTAATGCTATTTTTTCTAGGGGCCATGTTCTGCTTGAGGGGGATGTGGGTGTTGGTAAAACCACCCTCTTAAAAGCATTTGCAAGAGCCATAGGTGGAGGTTACCAAAGGATAGAAGGCACTATTGATCTTATGCCCAATGACTTAATTTATCACACTTACCTAGGGGAAGATGGTAAGCCCCATGTAAGTGAAGGGCCTATATTAAAGTCGGGAGAAGACCTTTCGATTTTCTTTTTCAACGAAATAAATCGAGCAAGACCTCAAGTTCACTCTTTACTGTTAAGGATAATGGCAGAAAAAACTTTATCAGCATTTAATAAAGAATTTTACTTTCCGCACTTAATTGTTTTTGCCGACAGGAATCAAGTAGAAAGAGAGGAAACATTTGAAATTCCCTCTGCTGCAAGAGATAGATTTATGATGGAAATTCCAATTGCCATCCCTCCGATCGATAAAATCATGACTAAATTAATATTTGAAACAAAGTTCCATGATGGAGATAAATTGATTGAGACCGTTCCATCAAATTTAATTCAGTTTGATGCATTAAATGACTTGTCTAACACTATACAAACTAGCATTAAAGCAACTAAATCTTTGGAGGAGTACACACTAAATTTATGGAAAGCAACAAAAAATCCAGAGAAATATAATGTAAAAATTAGTGGTATTGACATGCGATTACTAATAATTTCTGGTGCTAGTCCAAGAGGTATTAGTATGATGATGAAAACTGCTAGAGTCAATGCATGGCTTAATAATAGAACATCAGTACTTCCAGAGGATATTCATGCCATATTCCACGAAACAATAGCTCATAGACTTGTTTTCAACCCCGTATATGAACTAAGAAGAACAGAAATAGCTCGTGAACTATCTAATGAAATACTTAGTAAGGTATCAGCACCCTAATGGAATTCCAAACTGAGACATTTGATTACCATATAAATTGGAAAACACGAGGACAACATCCTGGCCAACATAAAAGTGATCAAAGAGGTATGGGTTTAGAGTTTGCAGGTCATTCTAATTTACTAGATTACCCGGACCCACGGAGAATAGATTTAAGGCAGACAATCCGAGACCCACTAGAACAAATATACGTTCGTATATTCAATCAAAGAAGTGCTACCCCTGTCGTAATAGTTTCTGACCTATCAGCCAGTATGGGTTTTGGTATAGAAAAATCAAAACTTCATTTCGCTTCTGAAATATCAACAGTTATAGCTAACTCTGTTATAACTAGAAGTGATGCTATTGGATTCATAGGTTTTAATGATCAAACTGAGACAGACTGGTGGGCTCCAATCTCATATAGACCCCAAAGAACTAACTTGCTTATTGAAAAACTTAAAAACTACCAACCAAAGAATTCTAGTCACCAAGGTATTAAAAGAGTTTCTCAGGTACTTCCAAATGATCATACTTTAGTATTTTTAATATCGGATTTCCACATGCCTATTGACGATATCGAAGAAAGTCTTTCTAAGCTAACTAAACATACAATAGTCCCAATAGTTATATGGAATAAAGCTGAATATAAAGATTTACCAAATTTTGGGATTATGAATTTAAATGATCCGGAGTCAGGAGAGAGCACAACATTGTTCTTAAGAAAAAAACTTAAAGCTAAAATTATTGATAAATTTGAACAAAGAAAGGTTAAACTTCAAAATATTTTTTTAAAATATAATTCTCCTCCTTTTTTTGTAGAAGATAAATTTTATCCATTAGCTATGACTCAATACTTCAACGAGTACTTTTATGCATAAATTTTTATTAATCTTTATCCTATTGTCTTTATCATCAGGTATTTTTGCTTATGAAGATCCAAAAAAATATAAAGATATAGACCCAAGCTTTATAAAATTAAAAATTAAAGATCCAAAACAAAAAGTTGGGTACACAGTTGGTGACAAAATATCAAGAGAGATTCTATTCACTGTAAAAAAGCCATACCAGCTTGTAGAAGAATCTTTACCGATCGAGGGATACGAAAAAAGGTATCGTGGTCAAAAATTAGGAGTGGTACTTCAAAATATAAAATTCAGCAAGCAGAATGAAGATGAAGAAGTTCGTTATAAAATTAATCTTACTTACCAAATTTTTACTAATAATGTCGTTGCAAAGCCGGCATCTGTTACGGCCGACTACTATCGGTTGATCAACCCTGCCGACCCAGAAAATATTGTCAAATATAGAATTCCTTCATTTACATTTGCTATTTCTCCCATAGCAATCTTTGGCGATATTAAGATCGAAGATGATATGAGTCCATTTAGAGGACCTTTTTATATAAATATCAATAATGAAAAAGAGTTTCTTAAAAAAATAATCTTTGGGTTTATTTTAATATTAGTTTTATTTGGATATATTTGGGGCCGTTTTACATGGATTCCAGGGCAAAACAAAATATTTAGCGCTATATATAAAAATAACAAAAAAAAACCTGCCTCACCAGAGAGTGTTAAAAAATTTATATCTGATTTGCATGCAGCATTTAATGATACAGTTAATCAATCTTTGTTTGAAAGCAATCTTCAGATTCTTTTAAAGAAAAATAAAAGCTTTAGTAATATCAAAGATGAGATACATATCTTTTTTGATCTTTCTAGATCTATTTTTTTTGAAAACTCACAATCAATTGATTATGAAAAAACTCATACTTGGCTTAAATTATTTTCTTTACATTGCAGAATGTGTGAAAGAAGGCTGATAGTTGACATAAAAGATATTGTTGGGGAAAATCCGAAATGAATTTTGTAAACACATGGGTCTTACTTCTCCTTCCCCTCTCCCTTATCCCACTTTTAATTAAGCAAAAAAATACAAATATTTACACCTGGAATGAGATGTTTCCTGCTGACCCCTTATCAAGGGTAATTGGACTTTTATTAAAAATTCTAGGAGTTCTAATTATTATTTTTATTATTATCACCATAAGTGAGCCATTTTCTAACCAAAGTACAGTGACTAAAATTGGTAAGGGGGCTCAAATTGGCTTAGTTTTAGATAGAAGTGCATCAATGGACGATCCTTTCTCAGGTGGGGATTCGGATAAAAAGGCGGGAGAAACAAAGTCAGGTGCCGCAAGTAGGCTGATTGTTGATTTTTTTGAATCTAGGACTAATGACATGGTAGGAGTAATTACCTTTAGTAATTCCTCCATGTTTGTATTACCTCTAACTCAAAATAAGGAAGCAATTAAAGCTGCTGTAAATGCAACAGCGGGTAATTCTTTATTTCAAACCAATATTGGGGCAGGGTTAACTACAAGTGCAGAACTATTTACGAATGTCGAAGACTCTGGGTCTAGAGCAGTTATACTTTTATCTGATGGAGGTGGACGTATTGATGAGAAAACACAACAAAGTATCAAGGATTGGTTTTATCAGTATCAAATTGGTTTATATTGGATCGTAATAAGGCAGCCGGGTGGAATCAGTATTTTTGACGAAAATTTTGTTGCGAGAGATGAGACACAGCCACCCCCTCAAATTGAGCTATTCGAATACTTTAATACATTTAAATCCCCTTTCCAGGCATACGAAGCTGAAGACCCTAAATCTTTAGAGAAGGCAATTAAAGACATCAATCTAAAAGAAAAAAAATCAATTACATATGAGGAACAAATTCCTGGTGAACAATATTCTACATCTAGTTTAATGGTTGCTCTTTTATTGACATTAACGCTGCTCGCACTTAAAGCACTTGAGGTAAAATCTTTAAAATGATCTTAAACAAAATTTTTGGTGTGAAAAAAGTATCTTATTCATTATTCGTGCTTGGAATATTTCTTTTAATACTGATGTTTAATTCTTTTTTTAAAATTAATCAAATAAATTTTTTCAATGAAATTATTAAATCTGGTGATACTCCAGAAATTTATTCACAAAGTTATCAAGCACGATTTTCTTCGGCATTTAGATTAGCAGAAAAAGAATATTATAAAGAAGCAACAAATTTATTTAATAATTTAGCAAATGAAGGATCTGATAATCAAAAATCTGCAGTTCATTACAATATTGGTAATATATTCTTCAAGAGAGGTTTATTTATCAACGGAACAAGTAATGATAGTAAGGTTCGTGCTGAGGCTGAATACCTTTTTAGGCAGGCAAAAAAAGCATATGAACAATCATTAAAATATGACAATAATCATTGGGATACCAAACATAACCTGGATAGACTTCTCACCCTTCTGCCGTCTGAGCCAACACCTGGGGTTGGTGCTTCAGACTCTCCTGGACTAATTATGGGAAATATTCCAGTAGGACTTCCTTAAGTTTATGAAGAAATATTTTACAAAAATTAAGAGTAATACAAGTCTCGTATTCTTATTCTTAACATTCACATGTTTAGTGATAGCTTTCATTAACCCAAAATTTATAATGAAAAAAGATATAACTAATTATATTTTTGTTGTAGACATAACTCAAAGTATGCTGACACAAGATACTAAAATAAATGGAGAAAAAGTTTCTAGGCTAAAATATGCTAAAAATACACTTCATAAAGTACTAGAACAACTTCCATGCAAAACTAAAGTTAGTATTGGAATGTTTGCTGGTGTTAGTGTTGCTGCAACATATACACCAATTGAAATATGTGAGAATTTTAGCGCAGTTAATGAAACTGTTGAACGGCTTGATTGGCGATCTGTTTGGGCCGGAAACACTCGACTAAGAGCTTCTATGATTAACTTAGCTCGATTAATCAGGAGTTTTCCTGAATCAGCTCAAGTAGTTTACTTTACAGATGGAGAGGAAGCGCCTTTTTTACATGCTTTTAACACTGAGGATCTTAATCAATTTCAAGGTGCAAATAATTGGTTATTTGTAGGAATTGGATCTGATGTGGGCACCCCTATTCCAAAATATGATAATAAAAACCAGCTTATCGGATACTGGTCAAACGAAAGCTTTGCATTGCAGCCGGGAGTTGCTCAGATATCAGCACAAAATGCTGGTGGGCGAGACAACAACGTTTCAAGTGCAAGTTATGATCGCTACCTATCAAGGTTGGATGAGAAATATTTAAAATCACTAGCGCAAGAAGTTAAAGGTAACTATGTGAATGGGAATGATATCAATGGGATTTTAAGCGCTATGAAGAAACAGCCTTCCGCATGGCGAGATGATACTGAAGTTAAATTGCGAAATCTTTTTTCATTCCTAGCTCTATTTTTCTTTATAATTCAATTTGTGACAATTGATAGAATTAGATCTCTGAAAAATTTTAAATATGACAGATAAAATACAAATAAATAATCTTGATATTCTCGTTATTAAGGGCAAAGATGCAGAGGTATTCCTTCAAGGCCAAATTACTAACGATATTAAAATTACAAAAGAAGAAGATAGAGCAATTTATTCTGGATATTGCAGTCCAAAGGGTCGGTTAATTGCCTTCTTCTTAATTATTAAAGCTAAAGATAATTATTATTTAGTTTGTCCGTCCTCTATAGGAGAAGAGATTAGTAAAAAACTCTCAATGTATATTATGCGTTCAGAAGTTTCGCTTAGTAGAGCAACAGAAGTTTCATTCTTTACCTTTTATGCTAACGGAAAAGAGGGTAAGGCTTTTAAAGATTTATTAGATCAATTGCCAAATAAGCTAATGCAAACTTTTAAACATATAAGTTCAAAAGAGGAAACAAACTACTTTGCAATCACCAAGCTACCTGGAAAAGAAAATAGATATTTTATGTTGGGTGAAGGTGAACTTATTAAATCAATATACAACGAAATAAATCAGAGTGTAGGTGTGGGTGATTTCGATAGTTGGAATTCCTCAGATATTGAAGCTAATATTCCAAATATATTCAAGGAATCTCAAGATAAATTTATACCTCAATCATTAAACTTAGATATCTTGGACGCAGTCAATTTTAAAAAGGGGTGCTATACGGGTCAGGAAATCATTGCTAGAACACACTACCTTGGAGTCTCCAAAAGAAGAATGTTTCAAGCAGATGTATTGATAGATGAATTATTTAATATTGGTGATCCTATAATATCAAACAATAATACAGTTGGGCAGGTAGTTAATTACTATAAAAAAAAACCTGGTTCATTCAGACTCTTGATTGAGCTTCGTCTAGACCAAGCCGAATCCATTCTTCTTTTGAAAAATAATACGTTATCTATAAATTTATCAGATATACACCTTTTTAATTAAAAAAAACCCAGCATTATTTTCATAATACTGGGAAATAAAAAAATATTAGGAGTATTTTTTTAATTATTAAGGTTTGTTTTATTTTTTATCAGGTCTAGTGCTGTAGTAATTAAAGCAAACCATTCCTGATATGTTTCTACATCCAGCTGATTTTTACTCATCTTCTCTGCCATATCATCAAGGTCTTCAGTAAGTCCTCGAACATATTGCTTTGTATGTTTATTATTTTTAGTTTTTGTAATATTTTTATTGACCATAAATTGTATTGTAAATGAGAATCATTCGCATTACAAGATAAATATTAGATTACCTTTTCTTGTTAATTATCTGGAAAAATACTTCACCTTTTTTGATCATACCTAACTCATCTCTAGCCCTCTCCTCAATAGCCTTTGTTCCTCTTTTTAAGTCATTAACTTCAGCTAATAAGGCATCATTCTCTTTTTTTAAATTCGCATTGATATTTCGCTGGATTTTTATTTGAGAATTTTTTTTAATAACAGTTTTAAAGCCTCCATCAGCAAACCATAATGGGTACTGAATCAAAATAATCAATAGAAAAAAAATAAAGGTAAGTTTATTCAATTATTTGTTATTAAAAGCTGCCAATCCAGAATAAATTGCACTAGCACCTAGTAACTCCTCGATCCTTAATAGTTGATTGTATTTGGCTATTCTTTCTGATCTAGACATTGATCCAGTCTTAATTTGCATTGCATTAAAAGCAACTGCGATATCTGCAATTGTTGTATCTTCAGTTTCACCTGATCTATGAGATATTACAGTAGAATATCCTCCGCTCTTCGCTAAATTTATTGTTTGGTATGTTTCTGTTAGAGTCCCTATTTGATTGACTTTAATTAAAACTGAGTTAGCAATTTTCTTATCAATACCTTGTTTAAGTATCTTAGGGTTTGTTACAAATAAATCATCTCCAACAAGTTGAGTATTTTTCCCCAACCTATTAGTAATGGAAGCCCAGCCATCCCAATCATCTTCGCTCATTCCATCCTCAACACTTAAGATTGGGTACTTATTACAAAGAGTATGAAGGTAATCTACCATCTGATTTGAATTCAGAGCGAGGTTTTCTGAGGTCAAATGGTATTTATTATTTTTATAATATTCTGTACTAGCGCAATCAAGACCTAAAAATACATCCTTACCAGGTTCGTAGCCTGCACTCTCAATCGATTCTACAATAAGCTGTAAAGCTGCTTCATTTGAGTCTAAATTGGGAGCGAATCCGCCTTCATCTCCAACTGTGGTTGCTAATTTTTTTTTACTTAAAATGTTCTTAAGAGACTGAAAAATCTCTGCTCCACATCGAATTGCCTCTGAAAAACTAGGTCTCCCCGCTGGGATGATCATAAATTCCTGGATATCAATATTATTATCTGCATGCATTCCACCATTAATAATATTCATCATCGGTGTTGGAAGTGAATAAGGGCCATTAGGGTTTATATACTCAAATAGATTCTTTTTTTGATTATTTGCTCCAGCATGCGCCACCGCCATAGAGACAGCAAGAATAGAGTTAGCACCTAGATTTTTTTTATTAGGTGTTCCATCTAAAGATATCATAGCTTGATCGATAGCACCTTGGTCATCGATTTCCATTCCTTCAATTTCTTTTGCAATTACCTGATTAACATTATTAATCGCTCTTGTTACACCTTTGCCAAAATAAAGCTGCTCATCTCCATCTCTTAATTCTACTGCCTCTTTACTTCCAGTAGAAGCACCTGACGGAACAGAAGATCTCCCCATTACTCCATTTATAAGAGTTATCTCAGCTTCAAGTGTTGGGTTTCCACGTGAGTCGATTATCATTCGACTATGAATTTTCTTTATCCTACTCATTTAACTTACCTTTACAAAAATACTCTTAGATTTAACAATCTCATCAAGCTCTTTAATAGTCTCTAAAAGATTAGCCATCTCACCTAAGGGGACTGCATTTGGTCCATCTGATAATGCTTCTTTTGGATTTGGGTGTGTTTCCATAAAAATTCCAGAAATTCCACATGCAACTGCAGCTCTTGCAAGTAAAGGAACAAATTCACTTTGGCCACCACTTCGATCACCCTTCCCTCCTGGCTGCTGAACTGAATGAGTTGCATCAAATACAACTGGGCATTTGGTATCGCGCATAATTGATAAACTTCGCATATCTGAAACTAAAGTATTATAGCCAAATGAGGCGCCTCGCTCACACACCATGATGTTATCAATACCACCATTAGCATCTTTTGCTTTTTGAACAACTTGCAGCATATCCTCTGGAGCTAAGAATTGGCCTTTTTTAATATTAACTGGCTTACCTGAATTTGCCACAGCTGAAATAAAATCTGTTTGTCTACATAAAAAAGCAGGTGTTTGTAATACATCGACAATTTCTGCTACAGGTTTAATTTGAGCTTCTGTATGGATGTCTGTTAAAACGGATACATCTAATTGATTTTTAACTGCCTCTAAAATTCTCAAGCCTTCTTCCAAGCCAAACCCTCTAAATGTTTTATTAGAGCTTCTGTTAGCTTTATCAAAAGAAGATTTAAAAATAAATGGAATTTTTAATTTATCTGTCATTTCTTTTAATTGTCCTGCAACATCAATAGTCATATCCTCAGACTCAATAACACAAGGCCCTGCAATTAAGAAAAGTGGTTGATCTAGTCCTGCTTTAAAATTGCATAATTTCATTTAATTACCTTTTTGAGTGTTGGTGTTCAAGTGCTGCTTTTAAGTAAGATATGAATAATGGGTGGCCATCTTTTGGATTTGATGTGAATTCTGGATGGAATTGACACCCCAAAAACCAAGGGTGATCAATTTTTTTTAACTCAATAATTTCACATAAATCTTCTGATGGTGTCCTTGCTGAAACTACTAAACCGGCTTTAATAAGTTGGTCAACATATTCATTATTAACCTCGTATCTATGGCGATGCCTTTCATTAACAATTTTTCCATAGATTGTATTGGCTAAGGTTTTACTTTTGACAGGAGCTTTTTGAGAACCAAGCCTCATTGTGCCCCCCAAATTAGAATTTTCATCTCTAGTCTCAAGTTTTCCATCATGCGTTTTCCATTCAGTTATCAACCCCACAACTGGGTGCTTTGTTTTATTGTTGAATTCTGAGCTATTTGCTCCAATTAAACCAGCTCGATTCCTTGAAAATTCAACAACTGCCAACTGCATACCCAAGCAAATACCTAAAAAAGGTATTTTATGCTCTCTTGCAAATTGAATAGCCTTTATTTTCCCTTCAGTACCTCTTTTCCCAAAACCTCCAGGGATTAATATCCCATCTAACCCGTTTAATTTCCCCACCCCTTTTTTTTCAATATCTTCTGAGTCGATATAGTGAATCTTTACTTTAGCATTGTTATGAATCCCTGCATGGATTAGAGCTTCAGTTAATGATTTATAAGATTCAGTAAGGTCCACATACTTACCTACAAAAGCAATATTTATTTCATAAACTGCTTTATCCAGTAACTTAGTTATTTTCTTCCATTGAGATAAATTAGCTTTTTTTACTTTTACTTTTAATTTATGACAAACAATTTCATCGATCATTTGCTCATGCAGCATCACTGGTATTTTATAAATTGAGTCGGCATCAGTTGCTGAGATAACAGCTTTTGGTGTTACGTTAGTAAATAATGCGATTTTTTGCCTTTCTTCTTCTGGAAGTGGTCGCTCTGATCTACAAATAAGAATATCTGGCTGAATACCAATTTGTCTAAGCTCTTTAACAGAATGTTGCGTAGGTTTTGTTTTAAGCTCTCCTGCTGCCGCCATCCATGGGACAAGGGTAAGGTGGATATAG
>Ga0209502_10004139_pt1 | contig 11000 bp, 10 predicted proteins | sample ArcticOcean_MG_C_10_FD_187442 | JGI IMG/M metagenome (GOLD analysis project Ga0209502, IMG submission 187442) | Marine microbial communities from western Arctic Ocean - ArcticOcean_MG_CB11_90 (SPAdes) (version 2) | ecosystem: Environmental > Aquatic > Marine > Oceanic | place: Arctic Ocean...
TAAACCACCAATATCGTTGCCTTGTAGTTCTTTATTGTCATCAATAAACCCAACTGGCTGAAGTTTATTTGAGTGCTTCAGTGCTAATGATAATTGCATACCAGCATCACCCGCTCCATAAATTAAAACTCTACTTTTGCTACTATCATCAACTTCTATTTGATTTTTAAAATCATGATTAAAAAATGAAAATCTACTATTTTCACTAAGAATAAAACGTGCACTAACTCGTATCCCAATAATAATAACTAAAGCTAATAACCAATTAATAACCACGACTGAACGTGGTAGCATTTCTATATTAAAGCCTTTTTCTCTTACAAAATCAGACTGCGTAAAAAATCCAACAAAACCCCACACCAATGCATATAAAGATACCGCCTGAACTAAAGACCATAATGCTTTAAGGTCTATATAACGAATAACAGATTGGTATAAACCAAGTTTTGCAAAGATGGGAATTCCAATAACTGGCGCAAGTAATATTAACCTAAGTGTGTCATCTTCTGGATAATACCAATAATCCAAACGAATTGAATAGGACATAAATAATATAGCAATCAGCAATATACAATCCAAGCATATCATAAGTAACTTTTTGTTAATTCTTGAAAGGTTTGTTAGTGTATTAAACATAGTTTATGCAGTAGCTAAGTTCATAACAGAGATTATCGCATCGCATGTTTGTTTAATCTCATTTTTAGTTAAAGTTGGATGCACTAAAAACATTAATGAACTTTCTCCTAATTTTTTTGTATTGACCAATTTTTCTTTTGGTCTTAATCCAGTATTATCAAATGCTTTTTCTAAATACACTTCAGGGCAAGCTCCTGAATAACATGGCACACCTAATGCATTTATCTCTTTAATAATTTTGTCTCGCTCCCAGCCTTTTTTTAATTTCTTTAATTCGACAAAGACATAACATTTATAAACTGCGTGCTTGATATAATCTGGGATATTTGGCACACGTAAACCTTTACACTGCTTTGATGTATTCCATATTTCATTTGCATTAGCAGATCGCTTTGCATGCCAATCAGGCATTCTTTTTAACTGAATTCTACCAATTGCACCTTGCATTTCTGTCATACGCCAATTGGTACCAAAGGATTCATTTACCCACCTAAACCCCTCAGGGTGCTTTCGTTCATAGACTGCTTCATAACTTTTACCATGATCTTTATAAGACCACATCTTACTCCATAAAGATTTATCATTAGTAGTTACCATGCCCCCTTCACCACCAGTTGTCATAATTTTATCTTGGCAAAAACTCCAACAACCAATATTTCCGATTGAACCAACTGGTTTATTTTTATACATGGCACCATGAGCTTGAGAGCAGTCTTCAATGACATATAAATTAAATTCGTTAGCTAAATCCATTATCCCGTCCATTTCACATGGCCAACCTGCTAAGTGCACACAAACAATAGCTTTAGTTTTACTTGTAATTTTAGATCGAATAGATTCATGTGTAATATTTTGAGAATTTAAATCAACATCTGCAAAAATAGGAGTTGCACCAGCATTTACAATTGATGTGACTGAAGCAATATAAGTACGAGCAGTAACTATCACTTCATCACCTGCTCCAATACCTAAAGCTTTGAATGCGCTATCCAATGCTAGTGTACCATTCCCAAGAGCTATCGCATATTTAGAATTTGACCATACTGCAAATTCTTTTTCAAACTCACCGCATTCATTTCCAGTCCAGTAATTTACTTTATTAGATAACAAAACATCACGAACGGCATCAGCCTCTTCTGAGGTAAAAGAAGGCCAAGAAGAAAATTTAGTATTTATCATTATTTAATTTACGCATCACTTTTGCAGGAACACCAAAAGCAACAACATTATCTGGAATGTCTTTGTTAACCAAGCTATGTGCACCTATAATCGAGTTTTTACCAATTGATACACCAGGAAGAATTGTTGAATGACTACCTATTCGACAATTATTTTTCAAGATAACTTTACCAAAAGAATTATCTATAGTTGATACAGAATAAATAGAACAATGTGACCCAATTTGAACCTCGTCTTCAATTACAACTTTATGTTTAGCGTTAATATATGAAAAGGCACCTATATCAGTATTAAATCCTAAATTTAAACCATCTAAATTTTGTACAACCCAATTATATTTAGTAGGTTTACCTTCTTCAATTTTTGGATATTTCCAATTACTAAATCTATCAATTTTTTTCATTATTACCTTTAAATTTTTCCATTGTAGCTTGCCTATCTTGGCTTATTCCAGAACGTGTAATTACTTTTATTATTGTCATATATAAAATTTTTATATCTAATAATGTAGATTGATTATCAACATACCACAAATCCAAGTCAAATTTTTCTTCCCAACTAATTGTATTTCGTCCATTAACTTGTGCCCAACCGGTAATTCCAGGTTTAACTTCATGACGTCTAGCTTGTTTTGAAGAGTACAAAGACAAGTATTCTACCAATAACGGTCGAGGACCCACTAAACTCATTTCACCCTTTAAAACATTCCATAAGCTGGGCAACTCATCTAAACTTGTTGATCTTAAAAGTTTTCCAAATTTAGTAAGCCTAAGTTCATCAGATAAAAGTATTCCTTTTTTATCACGCTCGCGAGTCATTGTTCTAAATTTATATATATTAAATATTTTTCCATTCAATCCTGGACGAGATTGTTTGAATAAAATTGGAAAATTTAATTGAGTTGATACTAATAATATTAATAATAAATAAATAGGGAGTATTAATGGGAAGCTTAAAAGAATTAAAAATAAGTCAAAAATTTTTTTTATATTAGGCATTTGTAACTCTTACGATATTGTTAAAAGTTTATTATAAGCTTACTACAGAAAAATTTATAGTATTATAATTTATACAAAAAATATAACTAACTATCTAGCTACTAATAATACTCTTTTGTCTCCTCATTATTGTGCTTACAGCACGGATAATGTTTTGGTGTATTATTTTCTATACTCACCCTAATTAATAAAAATCTTATTAAAAAATAGTGGCATGTAATCTATAATATTTTTTTCTTTACCTTGAATTTATTTCTAAGCTACTTTATTCTATTAGTATAAATTAAAATATCATTTTACTAATGAATAATAATTATAAAGTAATTGTGGCACATCCAGATGATGAGATTATATTTTTTAGTTCAGTTTTAAAAAATGCTTCAAAAATTATTATTTGTTTTGACCAAACTGAAGACCTAAATGTAAATATTGGTAGACAAAAGCTAAAAACACAGATGCCATTAAACAATTTTTTATTCTTAGGCCAAGTGGAATCTGCTGTATCAAATTCAGCAAATTGGAAATATCCAGAAAAATGTTTAGAGGGGATTGTTGTTAGAAAAAATAAAAATTCATATCTGCAAAACTATCTAGATTTAAAATTACAGTTATCTAAAATTATTAATTATGGTGAAACTATATACACACATAACCCATGGGGTGAATACGGTCATGAAGAGCATATTCAAGTATTTCGCGTGATAATGGCTCTATCAATTGATCTTAACCTAAAAATATTTGTAAATAACTACGTTAGTAACAAAAGTTACCCCCTCATGACAATGGAGCAACACTTATTATCAGATGAAATTCATATTAATACTCCTGACATAGATTTAGCTTCAACTTTAAAAAAAATTTATCAATCAACCTCATGTTGGACTTTCCATGATCATTACACTTGGCCAAAAACTGAGTTATTTTATAAAATAATTACAGATAAAAATTATACAAAGTCTATAAATTTGAAAACATCATCACCACCACTAAATGTTTTGTCTGGTAATTACAAAACTACCTTACTCAAGAAAATAGTTGGGAAAATTCTTCCAACTAATATGAAAATAATGCTGAAACGTTTATTGGGCTTGTCATGAAATTTAAAATATCTAGTCCAAAAAGATGATTTTAAAATAGCATAGAATTAAGATGCTTTAAATAATGTTTATTATTTTTAGAAGAAGAATTTAAATTAAGCAAAGAATAGTACTATGAATTATTATATAAAATAGTAAGAGAAGTAAATATTATGAAAATCACTCCATACTGGACTAACGAAATAAATGCCTCTCTCGAAAATGATATAATGTCTTGCTTTAATAAGACATTTTCTCAAACTAAACCTTCCAATTATTTTCAGTGGAAATTTCGTCAAAATCCTTTTGGAGAGTCTCTCCATATAGTTGTTACTAATAAAAATAAGGTTATTTCTACTAGAAGTTTTTGGCGACTAGATATAAACGGAATTGAAGCATATCAATGTGTCGACACTTCTGTTTTGCCTAAATATCAGGGTAAAGGAATTTTTGGCAAAACAACCTTACTAGCCTTGCAAATTTTATCTAATAAATTGATATACAATCATCCAAATAAATTTTCTGGACCAGCTTATTTAAAGTATGGCTGGAAAACTGTCAAAAATTCACATTCAATTAAAATTAACTTTACAACTTTTATGTTGGGGGGTGCACCTGTAATAGACTGGAATGTTAAAGCTCTAAGGTGGCGCTTTCAAAAAAACCCAGAGATTATATACTATACTATGAAGAAAAATGAATTCTATTACATTTTTAGTGAGAAAAGAAAAAACTTATTTGTTCTACTTGGTAAAACAAAGTTAAAATTATACCTAAATTTAATTAAACCTTTTATATGTTTTTCATATGATAACTGTAATAATGGCTTATCTTTTTATCCAAAGCTTCCCTACATGACAAAAGGTAAAATCAAATATAAATTACATTCATATTTATTTGACATCTCTTAAGTTTATATCCATCTAAGTGCATTATGAAATTTGAAGATAAACAATATATCAAATTTTACTTTGGTAAAATTAAACTCTTCCATCCTTAAATATAATATTAAATATTTTATAAATAAAATTCTTTATAGAAAAATAATCTTGATCTACAGTCTTCTTATTGATAGTCAGACCATTTTCAATTTTAAAAAAAATATCAACTATATTATCAACCTTTGGCAGAATATTAATTCCATGATTGTTATTAACTATCCATTTAGCAACACTAGTTTGCTCAGCACATATTGATATTATATTCAAACCACAAGATAAATATGAGGATGTTTTGCTAGGAAAAGCATATTTTGTAACCTCATCTTCAATCGGTAATAATGCCCACTCATATCCTGAAGTTAGGTCGTTAGCTGTATTAGTATCCACTAACCCTTTGTATTTTATATCCTTATATTTATTAGATAAAATACGAATTTCATCAGAATAAATACCTGCACCAATAAACAAAAAAGGTAGCACCCCACCTTCTTCTTTATATCTATTAATACTCTTAAGAAGTAATGGGATTCTTTGTAACCTTCCAGCGTTACCTGAAAAAACAAAACCTTTAATTTTTTCCTGGACAATGCCAGCTACACTAACTGCAGGGTTATCCACAAGATGAATTTTAGATTTAGTTTTTGATCTTGCAATAATTTCATTTTTCATGGTTTCGTTGATAGTAATAATACTTGAAGCATTACGAATAACTAGATTGTCTATTTTTTTAAAAAAGGTAAATAGCATGGGGTTTAATTTAACCACAGTTTTTGTGACTTCAGGATGTATATCTTGAAGATGATATATGTAGGATGATCCAGATATTTTTGAATACAAAAATACGACAAAAGGCACTATCAAAGGTGGATCTGTGGATACATATATATTTTTTGGCCGTGTTAATATTAAATTCCAAATAACCCAGAACATAAATATCAGTACATCAAAAATACGATAATATAATTTAGTAGAGGAGTTGCTTCTTGGCACACATGTTTTAAAGATAATGCCAGAGCCCCTCCCACTTTCTTTGGTTATTTTTTTCAAATTCTTTGAAGATTGAGTAATAACAACTGTACTTTTACCATCATGAACAGTTTTTTCACCCAGCTGAAGTAATGATTCTCCAATAGTCATACCTGTGGGCCAAAAACTTCGATTTATTATTACTAAATCATATCTTTTCACAGAACTTAAAACTTTTTCCAAACTACACGATTTACATAATCTGTATAACTGTGAATTATTCTAACAATTTTATCAGAGACATTAGGTGTAGAATAATCATTTACATGTCTAATTAATCTTTCAGAACCTCTTGGCTGTGATTCAAGAATTAACAAGCTTTGTAAAATTCTCTCACTTCCAAGACCAGTCATAATAGTTACAGCTTCTTCCATTCCCTCTGGTCTTTCATGAGCTTCTCGTAAGTTTAATGCGGGAAAGTTCATGATAGACGACTCTTCGTTGATTGTACCACTGTCTGAAAGTACAGCTTTTGCAGAAATTTGTAATTTATTATAATCTTTAAAGCCAAGTGGTTTTAATAACTGAATCAAACTATGTAATTTAGTATCTAGAGCATCTATACGTTTTTGAGTACGTGGATGTGTTGATACAATAATAGGCATCTTGTAATTTTCTGCAATTAAATTTAAGGATTTAATTAATTTTAAAAAATTAACATCTGAATCAACATTCTCTTCTCGATGAGCACTCACAACAAAAAACTTATGTTTTTTTAAATTTAATTTGGTAAGTATTTCTGAAGACTCTATTCCACTTTTGTAAGTATTAATAACTTCAAACAAGGGACTACCAGTTTTAATAATCATATCTGCAGGCAAGCCTTCACTTAACAAATATTCTCTAGCAATATTACTATAGGGTAAATTAATATCGGCCATGTGATCAACTAAACGTCTGTTTATTTCTTCTGGAACACGTTGATCAAAACAACGATTGCCAGCTTCCATATGAAACGTTGGTATTTTTCTGCGCTTAGCAGGCAATACTGCCATACAGCTATTTGTATCTCCCAATACAAGCATGGCCTCTGGCATAATTTCATTTAAAATTTTATCAACTTTGATAATTACATTACCAATAGTTTCTGCACTAGAAGACCCGGCAGCATCTAAAAAATAATCTGGTTTTCTAATACCAAGATCTTCAAAAAATATTTCATTTAACTCATAGTCATAGTTCTGACCCGTATGAACTAAGATATGTTCACAGTGCTTATCAAGTTTCTTAATTACACAAGAAAGACGAATAATTTCTGGACGTGTACCCAGCACAGTTACTATTTTTAATTTTTTCATACCTTTTTTACTTTTACACCTTATGAGTTACTGTATCAATATTTTCACGATCTAAAATTTCATTTGCCCAAAGCATGACAATAACATCTTCTACACCAATATTAGTAATATCATGAGACCATCCTGGTACAGTTTGAATAATTTTTAATTTATTCCCAGATGTATTAATCTCATAAGTTTTATTAGAAATTATATGTCTAAAATTAAACTTTGCTTCACCTTGAACAACCAAAAACTTTTCAGTTTTAGTGTGATGGTAATGGCCACCTCTAGTCACACCTGGTTTTGCAATAAAAAATGAAAACTGTCCACTATCTTTAGTTTTTAACATCTCTGCAAACATTCCTCTATCATCACCATAAGAAGGTATTGAATATGAAAATTGTTCAGGCGGAAGATAGCTAACATAAGTTGAATATAACTTGCGAACAAGTCCAACACCTACTCTTTCAGAAATTAGTGATTTTCGAGTCTCTTTAAAGAGTTCAATCTGGGTAGCTAAATCTCCTAATTTAATCTTATATTCTGGCTGAATAGATCTTTCTTTCTTACTAACTTGTTTTTTTTGTATTATGTTAATAAATTCTCCAACAACATCATCTATATATACTAAGTTTAGTTCCAAAGATGAGTCGTTAACTTGTATAGAAAGATTATTACTCACATTATAGCAAAAAGTTGCAACAACTGAATTATAATCAGGCTTACACCATTTTCCAAATACTCCTGGCAATCGATATATGTAAATAGGGTTTCCCGTATCACTCTCTAGTTTTTTTAAAATCAATTCTGCGTCTAACTTACTTTTTCCATAAGCGCTATCAAATGCAGCCTGAGTAGATGATGCTAGAATAATAGGAATATGTTTACCTGTAAACCGAATTGATTCACAAATTGATTTAGTTAACTGAACATTAACAATATTAAAATCCTTTTCATTCTTTGGTCTATTTTCTCCAGCAAGATGAATAATAAAGTTTGATTTTTTTATTAAATCAGGCAAATCTTGAATAGAGTTTTCACGCGTATAAGTTAGAACATTTATATTTAGTTCATTTAAGTGGATGATGAGATTTTTACCAATAAAACCATTTGACCCTGTAACTAATACATTCATATTATTCTTCAGGGTCTATAATTTCACCCTTAGACGCAGCTTTGATAAATTTTAATTTATTTAGTAGTAACTTCATACCTTTAACATCCAACCGCTCAGTGTTGTCTGAATTATACTCACTTGCATCAGTAATACTCTCTTCTCCAATATCTACATATTTAGCATAATTTAAATCTCTTAGGTCTGGAGGAATTCTATAATAATTACCCATATCTAAAGCACATGCCATCTCCTCTCTAGAAAGCAAAGACTCACATTTTTTTTCACCATGTCTTGTACCAATAACACGAGTTGGATAATTAGGCTTACCCATTAACTCACACAATGCCTTGGTCATATCACCGATTGTTACAGCTGGTGCTTTTTGTACAAAAATATCTCCTGGCGTACCTTTGTTAAAGGCAAATAAAACTAAGTCTACAGCATCATCAAGAGTCATCATAAAACGTGTCATGCTTGGATCAGTAAGTGTCAGTTCTTTATTTTCATTAATGAGACCAACAAACAAAGGGATTACGGATCCTCTAGAAGCCATTACATTGCCATATCTTGTGCCACAAATAACTGTCTTATCTCCACCTTGGCGTGATTTTGCAATTAATACTTTTTCCATCATTGCTTTCGATGTCCCCATAGCATTGATTGGGTATACCGCTTTGTCAGTGCTCAAACCAATAACCTTCTTAACTTGGGCATTAATAGCTGCAGTTAAAACATTTTCAGTACCAATAATATTTGTTTTTACTGCCTCGATAGGATGAAATTCACATGAAGGAACTTGTTTAAGAGCAGCAGAGTGAAATACATAGTCTACCCCTCGCATCGCATTCATAATAGAATCATAATCTCTAACGTCACCTATATAAAACTTAACTCGCTCATCAGCATATTTACGCCTCATGTCGTCTTGCTTTTTTTCATCTCTACTAAAAATTCTTATTTCTTTAATATCTAAACTTAGAAATCTTCGCAATACTGCATTTCCAAAAGATCCTGTACCACCAGTAATTAATAAAATTTTATTTTTAAACATTTATTTTTTTTACTTTAAAAATTTGATTACTTTTAATCATATATTATTTATTTTACTTGTTTTAGACTTTAATATCAATTCAAGTAATTCTGATATATTATTTTTTACTTTAGCTTCACTCTTTATATGGCTTTCTTCACTAAATTTTTGAATAGTATCAGCAATTGACTGTGCATCATTTGGGTTAAACGTTAACGAAGGATTAATTACTTCATACACATAATCTAAGTCTGAGGAAATTACATCTAAACCCATATCTACTGCTTCAATAAGTGGTAGTCCAAAACTCTCTTCCAAGGATGGAAAAATCAAACATTTGCTCGAAGCATATAACTCACATACTTTTTCTTTCGAAATTATACGAAAATTAACAATCGTTATAATAGAATTTTTATTGAACTCTTCTATACTTCTTATTAAATCTTTTTTATTTAATTCTACTGTTACCGCTAAACTTAGAGATAATTTTTTTTTTTCTAATATCTTTAGAGCATCAAAAAGTTTTTGATGATTTTTATGGGGGTGTGCTAGAGAAACATAACAATAATCAAATTGCTTTATTATATTTATTTTTTTACATTTTTCAAAAAATGGTAAAATTTTAATATCTTTATGAGAATATCTATCTTTAATAAGTTTGCTTACAACATTTGTCTGACAGACAATAAAGTCTACATTATTTACAAAAAGTTTTATAAAAAACTGTTTTAGTAAACACATTACTTTGTCTAAAAAATTTATATTACTAGAAAATATTTTTTTTATACTCATTAATAAGTATGTATTGTGAAAATAAACTAGTGAGTTTTTTGATTTTCTTATTGGAGGTAAATTTCCAAAATAAATTGCATTTTCAAAATATTTAAAAAAAAGTAAAACTTTACTTAATTCTGAAGTCATAACTATAACGTGTCGATTATCTGATCTTTTAATATCTGAAGTAACATCAACATATACATTTACGAATACATCTACATAATTATCATCAATATATTTCAATAAATATCTTAAAAGCTCTTTACCTCCTCCAGTTTTGATATTTGGAGCAATGATATTAACTATTTTCATTTTTTTTAGTTAAGCATAAATTTATAATTTTTATGAATCTAGCATAAGAATGCTCATAATTATAAATGTTACCCAGGCGGAAACTTTCCCTGCTTGCAACATTTAATTCTTTATTTGTTAATAACATCGCTTTTTCAAAAGAACTTCTGATTGAGTGAGTAGATTTTGGGTCGAAAATGATCGAGTTAGTTTTATTTGAAAATTCATGAATATTCCCTAATTTATTACTTAACAATAAAAAACAGCCTGAAAGAGCTGCCTCATGAACTACTAATGGCCAATGATCAACAAGAGACGGTAAAATAAAAAAACTACTTTTTTTGTATAATGGAGATAATTTTGATGGTGGTAAATTTTTTATCACTTTTATATTCTTTCCTAATTGTAATTTACTAAATTTTAAATCACCATTTCCTACAATAATTAATTTCCATTCTTCTTTTTTTAAAGTGATTGAATTGAAGGCTTCAATTAGTTTTTTAACATTTTTTCTATTAATAAGTTGTCCCACATAAAGAAATTGTTTTTTTCTATTTTTTTGTAAAAATGTAGAATTTTTATAAACATCAACTAAAGAACTATAAAGACCAGTAAAAATTTTTTTTTTCTTAAAGCCAAAATTTAACAT
>Ga0209502_10004140_pt1 | contig 11000 bp, 6 predicted proteins | sample ArcticOcean_MG_C_10_FD_187442 | JGI IMG/M metagenome (GOLD analysis project Ga0209502, IMG submission 187442) | Marine microbial communities from western Arctic Ocean - ArcticOcean_MG_CB11_90 (SPAdes) (version 2) | ecosystem: Environmental > Aquatic > Marine > Oceanic | place: Arctic Ocean...
TATCCCATAGTGATACAAATTTCAAAATTATAATTTTTTTGGCCTTAGGTACTTAAACCTTCATTTAAAAAAAATTGTCCTTGGCTCTATGGAACAGACATACATAGTAAACTATTAGGAGTCCCATTTGAGATAAAGGGTGTACCCCCTTTTTTAAAAGTTGAAAATTCCACTTTTTTTATAGTGCCCTATTTTTATTTGTCTTACAGATCGAGCGAAGCTGCTACAGCAGCTGAGCTCATAATGACTCGTAACAGTTGTAATTGGACTCTAAAACTACAAAAACCATGACTCAAAAACACTACTAAAGACTCATGTTTTCACTTTGTTTAATCTATTTTAATAAGGCCGAAAATTTAAGGCAACTACTGCTGAATAGAGTCTGAGTTGGGTCAACTATTATACATTTGTTGAACTTAATCTATTGTTGTGCTATAATGATTGTTGTTAAAGGTTAATTAGTTGTGACTTCTTTAATGTCAATGCAGTACTCTACTATTGAGCTACAGTCCCAAGAAGAAGACAACAAGGTAATACTTTAATTTTTTGGATTAAACTATTGCATTTTAGGTATTAATTTTTAAGAATATATTTGTTTTTTTATTAACTGAATACATTAAAGATAAATTAATCCAAAAAATAGTAAAGCTATAATCACCAAAAAAAGCACCACTTGGAAGAAAAGGAATAAATGAACTTGATAAAAATATGAAACAACCAATTTGTATATAATTTTTTGACTGCAAAATTATTTTTAATCTCCAAAAAACTAAATTATATAGAATAAATAAGAGCACAATTGTACCTAATAATCCGTGTTCTGCTAAAAACTCAAAATAAGTTTGATGAGGGTGGGTGTTACAAACATAATTAGGTTTTTGATTTTTAGTACAGGCTACATGTCTATAATTTTTATTTCCTACTCCAAAAAATGGATAATCTTTAAAAACAAGAAAGCCAGAACGGTAAAGTTCAAAATATATACTTCTGGTACCTGCTTGAAGGTCATTAGAGATCTCTTTTTTAACTCCTGATTGATATATGAGACTTATTTTTTCTACAACTTGATGTATATATCTTTGTTTTAAATAATTAGAATTGTAAATCGTATAACTTAATAATACTAATACCAATAAAGCTGTGATTAATTTTTCTTTAATATTAAAATGATTATTAATGAAGTAAAAAAGCATAAAACCAAAAAGAGCCTTGGTTGCATTTGACCTTTCTCCAGTTAAAAATATTGCTGCAAGAAAAAACACCGAGACTAACAATGCCAGATGCTTGTAATTTTCTGAAAATTTATGTTTAAAAGAAAAAAAATAACCGATGATAATTAGATAAAAAGCATTAATGTATCCGCCGACAACAGGCTCATCCTTAAAGAAACTGACAATTCTATTTCCATATAAATTACCATAACCTAAAATATTTTTTCCTGTGAAATTTTCAATATAAACATCTATCAAAACTATAATGAGAGTAAGTGACCATATTATCAAGATTTGATTAAAGTAATTTTTATAATAAAAAAAATAGTTAAATGCAAAAAAAAGAATCATAAATCGAATAAATCCAAAGTTTCTTAGCGCACCTAAAGCAAAGTTTTCTGAAACAATAGAATTAAAAATTAAATATAAGTAAAATATCAAAATTATCTTTACAGTTTTATTTGATAAAAATTTATATTCTTTAGTAAATATTAAAAGCAATACAAATGAAAAATCTATTAAAAGGATGTTGCATAATGAAATTGCTGGGCCAAGAATTATTGAGGCCGGAATTAAGGAAAATAATGTAAAAAAATAACCTTCTAATATCTTATTGTCTCTTTTAGCCATTAAAAAGCCTTAACTTTCCAGAAAGCTTTTTAATTGTTTGGACCTACTAGGGTGCTTTAATTTTCTCAAAGCTTTAGCCTCAATTTGTCGAATACGCTCTCTTGTAACTGAGAATTGAAGACCTACTTCCTCAAGTGTATGGTCTGTATTCATACCAACTCCAAACCTCATTCTTAACACTCTTTCTTCTCTCGGTGTTAATGTTGATAAAATTTTTGTCGTTGCCTCACCTAAATTTGATTTAATTGCTTGTTCAAGAGGAGCTAACGCTTTTGTATCTTCGATAAAGTCACCCAAACTACTATCCTCTTCATCTCCAACTGGTTTTTCTAGTGATACCGGTTCCTTTGAAATCTTTAGGACTTTCCTCACTTTATCTAGAGGCATTCTTAGTTTTTGAGCTAATTCCTCAGGGGTTGCCTCTCTACCAAACTCACTTAAAATTAATCTTTGGGTTCTTACAATTTTGTTAATTGTTTCGATCATGTGAACGGGAATTCTAATTGTTCTTGCTTGGTCTGCAATAGACCTTGTTATTGCCTGTCTTATCCACCATGTGGCATATGTTGAAAACTTATACCCTCTTCTATATTCAAACTTATCAACAGCTTTCATAAGACCGATGTTTCCTTCTTGAATAAGATCTAAAAATTGAAGACCTCTATTTGTATATTTTTTGGCTATTGAAATTACTAATCTCAAGTTAGCCTCAACCATTTCTTTTTTTGCTATTCTAGATTCCTTTTCACCTTTTTGAACTCTACTAACTATCTTTTTAAAGTCAGTAACAGATATTCCCAATTTATGACTTATTTCAATTAATCTTTCTCTGATATTTTTAAATTCATCTTTATTTTTTGAAAAAAATTGTTTCCACATTATGTTTGTATCAAGGAATTTTTTAAGATTTGGATTAATTTCATTACCTATGTAAAATTTAATGAATTCATTTCTTGGAATTTTTTGATCCATTGCTAGTCTTAAGAGATTGCCCTCTAACGAAACAATTTTTTTGTTTTCAACATAATGTTTTTGAACCAACTCTTCTGATACAGATGGAGATAGTTGAAGAGATTTAATATTTTCCAGAATATCACTTACAATTTTATCATGACCTTTTTCTTTTGCGGCTGAGAATTTTTCTGATTTTAAAACACAATCTAATTTGTCTTTTTGGTATTTTATTAATTTTGAATACTCTTTTGTAAGAGTATTAATAGTTTTTAAAACTTTTGGCTTTATCTCTGTTTCCATCGCAGCAAGCGTTGGGTTAAACTCATCATCATCGTCACTATTACTTATATTTTCACTTTTTTTGTCGGTCTCACCTGAATTTCTTTGTTTAGCACTTGGTCCCGTGCTTTCATCCTCCATATAGTTAGTGTCTATATCTATAATTTCTCTTACTAAAACTTCATCTGTTTGAAGTTTCATATCCCATTCAAAAAATTGTTGTGCTGTAATAGGACTTTGTGCCAATGCTATTAACATTACATCTTTTCCAGCCTCAATTCTTTTTGCAATTGCAATCTCACCTTCACGAGAAAGAAGCTCAACACCACCCATCTCTCTTAAGTACATTCTTATCGGGTCATCACTTTTCTCGATAGTTTTTCCAGTTTCTGAAGATGAGTTTTCTTTTTTTCTTAAAACTTTAAAATCAGATTTTTTTTCCACTAAAGCCACATTCTCATCTAGAATATGCATGAATGCTTGTTCTAAATTATCATTAGAAAGGTTTCTTTTACCAAGGGACTTATTAAGTTCATCAAAGGTTACAAACCCTCTGTGAGTTCCACGACCCATAAGCCTAGCAAATGATTTTGTAATTATTCTTTCCACAATAATATATTTGAAGTGACTTATATAAGCGCAATTTTAGAAAAATCCACGTATTTTTTGTGAGTTTTAATTGATGTTTTTTTGTTTTTTTAGCTCTCTTATTTCATTGAATGTACTTTCACTTAAATCCCTTGAAAATTTTGATTCAAGTTCCTCAATTCTGAACTCTAAATCATAGTTTTTAAGATCCCTAGAAACCTCTTCTAGTAACTCAAACATCTTGTCTTGATTATTTTGATGACTATTTAAAATGTGTTTGATGGACGCAAATTTAAAAATTTTTTCAGTTAATTGAGGATCAATTGGGATTTCGTCCAGAGAAAGTTTTTCACCACTTTTTAATTTTGTTATAATTGTTTCTAAAATTAATTTATTCTCATCACTAAATAATTTAGTATTTTCAATCAAGTGAATATTTTCTTGAAATGTGTCTAAATTATTCATAATTAAATATAATAATGAAAACTCCTTAAGCTCTACTCCACTTAGTGATTTACTTTCATTGAAATGTTTTTGGGTGGATTGTAATGATTTAATCTTTTTAATATAAAACTGTTTTTTTCCTCTGTTACTATGCGGCGTTAACGATGAAATTTTTTCTAAGAAAAATTCAAGCACATATTTTTTAATAAAATTATCTTTTATAGTTCCAGCAATAGATCTTAATTTTTTTTCAAAAATTGCCATTGATGAAGGGTTATTATCAGTTTGTTGTTTGTGGTGATTAAATATAAATTGGTGGATTGAAATTTTTGCTTGTTTTGTAAAATCAATAAAATTTGCCTTACCATTTTTATTAGCATAACTATCTGGATCTTCTCCATCTGGTAAAAAAAGAAATGAGATTTGTTTTTCAGGTTGTAATTCCTTTATTGAATTTTCGGCTGCTCTAAGGGCTGCTTTATATCCACTCTCATCACCATCAAAACATATAATTATATCATCAAAAAATTGATTAAGAATTAAAATTTGTCTATCTGTTAAAGAGGTTCCTAAATTTGCAACAACATTATCAATTCCATTTTTACTTAAACCAACAACATCCATATAACCTTCGACAAGATAAACATGATCAATTTTATTGGATAATTTTCTAGCTAGATCTAAATTGTATAAGTTGGAACCTTTTTTAAAAAAAGGTGTTTCTGGTGAGTTAATATACTTTGCCATATAACTATTTTCTTGGATTGTTCTTCCTCCCAATCCAATAGGCTGTCCTGAAATATTATTAATTGGAAATATGACCCTGTCTCTAAATCTTTCTACGTATCTATTTTTTTTCTCATCTAAATAAAAAAGTCCACTTTCAACTAATACTTTTTCACTAAAATTATCTTTTAATTTTTCATAAAAATTAGAATTTCTTTCCACAAATCCAATTTTAAAATTTTTAACTTCATTTCTACTGAGATTTCTTCTTTTTAAGTAGTCTCTAACAATAGTTAAGCTTTCATTTTTCAATATTTCATCATGATAAAACTCAACATATTGGTTATATATGGAGCAATATTCTTGCCAATTTTTTTCTCTTTCTTCATCTTGTTTTGAAAATGTATAAGGTCTCATTCCTGCAAGATTTGATAAAGATTTTACGGCCTCTCCGAATTTTAAATTTTGTGTTTTCATAACAAAATCAAAAATATTTCCGTGCTCTGATGTTGCAAAACAATGATAAAATTCCTTGTCATCATTGACAGTAAAAGATGGTGTTTTTTCTGTTTTAAATGGAGACAGCCCCACAAACTCTTTGCCTCTTTTTTTTAGACTAACTGACTTAGAAACTACTGTTGAAACCTTTAAACGAGTTTTAATTTCGTCTAAATACTCTTTTGGATATTTCATTATTTGTTTAATAGTTCCTTAAGCAAAGGACCAGCTTTAGCAAAATCTAAGTTGTCGGGGTTTGTTTTTTTTAGCTCCCCCATCACTTTACCCATGTCCTTAATAGATGCCGCACCTAACTTACTTATTGTATCAATACATATTTTTTTGGTATCTTCATCATTTAGTTGCTGTGGTAAAAAACTTGATAAAAGATCAAATTCACTTTGCTCAACTTCTAATAGATCTTTTCTGTCATTCTTTGTATAAATTTCAATTGATTCGATTCTTTGTTTAATCATTTTTTTTAAGAGTTTTTTTACATCCTCATCATCTGTTTCTTTTTTGTTAGCTCCAGATCGGTTAAGAATATCCAAGTCTTTAATTGAGGATAGAATTAACCTGTAGGTTGAGATTTCCATCTTATTTTTTGATTTTAACGAACTTTTATAGTTTGTTTCTAGTGTTTCTTTCAATGTCATAATAATTTTTAATGTACTTCAAAGATAAAATTCTTCAAAAGAAAAATTGTTTTTTTATAATTATATAATACATCTCTGTTGCGATAATTAAGGTTTTATTGTATTAACCTTTAACTCATGAGTTGTAATTGATCAAAAAAGCAAAAAAAATTAACTCTCACATAATCTCAAAGATTCACACGGGTATTTTAGTTCTTGAAGATAAGACTATATTTAGGGGTATTGGTATTGGGTATCAAGGAGCTGCCACTGGTGAAGTATGCTTCAACACTTCATTAACAGGATATCAGGAAATTATTTCAGATCCTTCTTATGCTGGACAAATAATTAATTTTACATTTCCTCACATTGGTAATGTTGGAACTAATAAGGAAGATTTAGAGTCAGATAAGATCTGGGCGAAAGGTGTAATTTTTAATTCTGAAATAACAAGCCCCTCAAATTATAGATCCCTGGTTAATCTAGATCTATGGTTAAAAAAAAATAAAATAGTTGGGATCACAGGTCTGGATACTAGGGGCTTGACTAACACCATAAGGGATAAAGGCGCGCCCAAAGGAACTATTTCTTTTTCTAAGAAAGGTGCATTTAATATCAATAAATTAGTCAATGTTACTACTAAATGGAGTGGATTAAAAAATTTAGACTTGGCAGAACAGGTTACAACAAAAAAAAATTATATATGGTCTGGTTTTAAAACTTGGAAAAAAGAAGCTGGTTATTTAAAAAATAAAAAATATTCTTTTCATGTGGTAGCAATTGATTATGGAATTAAAAAAAATATCTTAAGATACTTTTCAGATTTTAACTGCAAAGTAACTGTGGTATCATGTAAAACTAATTCAAATGACATACTAAAATTAAAGCCAAATGGTATTTTTCTATCCAATGGACCTGGTGATCCTGCTGCAACTGGTAAATATGCAATAGGGATTATCAAAGAATTAATCAAAAATAATCTACCTATTTTTGGTATTTGTCTTGGTCATCAAATACTTGCTTTAACTCTTGGTGCAAAAACAAAAAAGATGAAACTAGGTCACAGAGGGGCTAACCACCCAGTTAAAAATTTAATTAAAGATAAAGTAGAAATTACTAGTCAAAACCATGGTTTTGAAATTATAAGAGAAACCCTGCCAAAAAATATTAAAGTGACTCACAAATCTTTATTTGATAATTGTATTGAGGGGATTAGATTAAAAAACAAACCCATTTTTTCAGTACAATACCACCCAGAGTCAAATCCTGGACCACAAGACAGTGTTTATTTATTTGAAGAATTTATCAACAACATGAAAAAAAATGCCCAAAAGAAAAGATCTTAAAACTATATTAGTTGTTGGTGCTGGACCCATAATTATCGGTCAAGCATGTGAGTTTGATTACTCAGGAACTCAAGCATGTAAGGCGCTTAAAGATGATGGTTATAAAGTTATTTTAATCAACTCTAATCCAGCAACTATCATGACCGATCCTGGTATTGCAGATAAAACTTATATTGAGCCTATAACTTTAGCTGTTTTAGAAAAAATTATAAAAAAAGAAAAACCGAATGCAATTTTACCAACAATGGGGGGTCAAACTGCTTTAAATTTAGCAATGGAAGCTGAAAAAAAAGGAATTTTAAAAAAATATAAAATTGAATTGATTGGTGCAAACTCTACAGCAATCTCAAATGCTGAAGATAGAAAGAAATTTAGAAAAAATATGCTAGATATTGGCTTGGACTTACCAAAATCTAAGGTTGTAAACCATATTAGGGATGCTGCGAGAGCTCTTAGACAAATTGGATTACCTGTAATAATTAGACCTGCATTTACTTTAGGAGGGTTAGGTGGTGGTATTGCCAAAACTGAAAAAGAATATCTAAAAATAGTTAAAGATGGTTTACATGAATCTCCTGTTAGTCAAATTTTAATAGAAGAATGTCTTGAAGGCTGGAAAGAATTTGAAATGGAGGTTGTCAGAGACAAAAAGGATAACTGTATTATTATTTGCTCTATTGAAAATATTGACCCAATGGGAATTCATACTGGCGACTCAATTACTGTAGCCCCAGCCCTAACACTTACTGATAAAGAATATCAAGTAATGAGAAATGCATCAATTGCTTGCCTTAGAAAAATTGGTGTAGAGACAGGTGGGTCTAACGTTCAATTTGCAATAAACCCTAAAGATGGAAGAATGGTTATTATTGAAATGAACCCAAGAGTTTCAAGATCATCAGCTCTTGCATCTAAGGCAACTGGTTTTCCAATTGCAAAAGTAGCTGCTAAACTAGCCGTTGGTTACACTCTAGATGAATTAAAAAATGAAATTACTAAAACAACACCAGCCTCTTTTGAACCGAGCATTGATTATGTGGTAACAAAAATTCCAAGATTTACGTTTGAAAAATTCTCTACATCAGAGGCAATACTAGGTACTTCAATGAAATCTGTTGGTGAAGCTATGGCAATCGGTAGAAATTTTAAAGAATCCTTACAAAAAGCTTTAGTTTCTCTTGAAACTGGCTTCTCAGGCTTGGATAGAATTTTTCCACTTAACAAAAAAGAGATAGAAAAAGAGTTAAGAAAAAATATACCTAATAGAATTTTATTAGTTGCAGAAGCGTTTAGAAAAAAAATAAACATTAAAAGAATTCACCAACTTTGTAAAATAGACCCTTGGTTTTTAGAACAAATAAAAGAGATTGTTAATGAGGAAAATCAAATACAAAAAAAAGGTCTTCCTAAAGACTATAATGAATTTAACAGAATTAAATCAATAGGCTTTTCTGATAAAAAATTATCTGAAATCACTAAAATTTCTGAAGATATTGTTAGAAAAAAAAGAACTGCTTTAAAGGTACTGCCTGTTTATAAAAAAGTAGATACTTGTGCTGCTGAATTCAAATCTTTTACTCCCTATATGTATTCAACTTACCAAAGAAATTATGCTTTAAATTCAGAATGTGAAGCAGAGCCTTCTTCAAGAAAAAAAATTATAATTTTAGGTGGTGGACCTAACCGTATTGGTCAAGGTATTGAATTTGATTACTGTTGTTGCCAAGCAAGTTATGCTCTTAAAGATAGTGGCTTTGAAACTATAATGATTAACTGTAACCCAGAAACAGTTTCAACAGATTATGATACTAGTGACAGGCTTTATTTTGAGCCTCTTAAAGAAGAGTACGTTTATAATATTATTAAAAAAGAACAGCAAAAAGGAAATCTTGTAGGAATCATTGCTCAGTTTGGTGGTCAAACACCAATAAAACTTGCTAAATTTTTATACGATAACAAGCTTCCAATCTTAGGAACTCAATACACATCAATAGACTTAGCTGAAGATAGAGATAGATTTAGAAAGTTGCTTGATAGATTAAGATTAAAACAAGCAGAAAGTGGTATTGCCAAAACTTATAAGCAGGCTGTTAAAATTGCAGAAAGAATTGGACTACCCTTAATGGTTAGGCCTTCTTATGTCTTAGGAGGAAGAGCAATGGAAATCGTTCATGAAAAAAGCCAATTAAAAAATTTTGTAGAAGAGGCATTTAAAGCTGCAGAAGAGAACCCAATATTAATTGATAAATTCATCAGTCACGCGATGGAAGTAGATGTTGATGCAATATCTGATGGTAAAGAAGTATTTGTCGCTGGAATTATGCAACACATTGAAGAAGCAGGTATTCACTCAGGAGATTCTGCATGCTGTTTGCCCCCAATATCAATTAAAAAAAAATTAATCTCAGAAATAGAAGCTCAAACAAAAAAATTAGCTTTAGCTTTAAATGTTAAAGGTTTTATGAATATTCAATTTGCCATTAAAAATGATGAAATTTATGTAATCGAAGTAAACCCAAGAGCAAGTAGGACTATTCCTTTTGTATCGAAGGCCAAAGGATTGCCCCTTGCAAAAATTGCTTCAAGAGTAATGACAGGTGAGAAATTATCTAAATTTAATTTAAAGAGTAAAAATAAAAATTTATTTGCAGTTAAAGAGGCTGTGTTTCCTTTTAATAAATTTCCGAATAGTGATTTATTATTAGGGCCTGAGATGAAATCAACAGGTGAAGTTATGGGTTTTGATAAAGACTTTGGTATGGCTTATGCAAAAAGCCAAATTGCTGCCTCAAACTCTTTACCTACTAATGGTCTAGCATTTATTTCTCTCAAAAACGGTCATAAAGATGAAGGTGTAAATCTAGCAAAACAATTATTAAAATTAAATTTTTCTTTATGCGCCACAGGTGGAACAGCTGAGTATATTCGTAAACATGGAATAAAATGTAAAACAATAAATAAGGTTAGTGGAGGATCACCTCACATTGTTGATGTACTAAATTCTAAAAAAATTGCCTTAGTTATTAATACGGGTGGTGGAAACAGTGAGCACCGTCTTAATGATGCAATGGCCTTAAGAAGAGCAACACTTGGTAATAAAGTTCCTTATTGCACAAACATGTCTACTGCTCAAGCTTGCTTAATGGGGATTAGATCTTTAAAAACAAAAGAGATTACAGTAACTGCACTTCAAGATGTTTAATGTGAAGACAAACCAGTATTTGCAATACTAAAAATCATATCTTCGTAACTCATATTAAGGTTTAGTACACACGATCTGTAGAAATAACCTTTTCGAAGACCTGGCATTAAATTTGCCTCTATAAAATGAGGAACACCCAAATGATCCATCTTAATGTCTATTCTACCTAAAGATTTTCCACCTAAAGCTTTAAAGGAATTTTTTGCTAGTTTAGAAAGTTTATCAAAAACTATAATATCAGAAACAAGAATTACACTCTCTTCATCATTTTTTTTAACATTAAAATCAAGAATACAATGACCGTCTACATTTTCTTTTACAATAATTTCTATTGGCATGGATATTAAAGTTCCATCAATACTATCTTCAAAAATACCAACACTATATTCTTTTCCTGCTAAATATGTTTCAACTAAAGAAGGTGAGTTTTGCTTTATTTTAATGTCTAATACTTTTGATGTAAAATCTTCAAAATTAAATACAATTG
>Ga0209502_10004141_pt1 | contig 10999 bp, 7 predicted proteins | sample ArcticOcean_MG_C_10_FD_187442 | JGI IMG/M metagenome (GOLD analysis project Ga0209502, IMG submission 187442) | Marine microbial communities from western Arctic Ocean - ArcticOcean_MG_CB11_90 (SPAdes) (version 2) | ecosystem: Environmental > Aquatic > Marine > Oceanic | place: Arctic Ocean...
TCGCCAATGCGTCGCTAATTCAGGTTGGTTTGCGCGACCACTTCGACCACATTGTTTCGATCTCAAGCGGTCTACCGCCAAAACCAGCTCCTGATCTCTTTATCGCCGCAGCGAAAGCCATGAAAACCGCGGCTAACAAAATACTAATCTTTGAGGATTCCCATGAGGGTGTCCAAGCTGGGATAAAGGCAGGAATGGATGTTGCTCAGGTCATGCCAAGGCACTTTGCAAATAGTTAAATTCACCAGACCCCAAAAGATGCAGACCTTCGTTGCACTGCAGAAATCTGGTAACTTTGGGCTCAAAGCAGCTTTTCACTGCAATTTGATTGAATGACTGTTTTAGCCCAACACCTAACTTTGAGATACGGAGCCAAGGGCCGTGGACACAGGACCTCGTGTTGTCGATCTATTACCGGCGTTGCCTGGGCTCAAATTGCGTTGGATCGTTTTGCTCGGGCCGCGGTCCGTGGACCAACGGTGGGGGGTTACTGTGCCCAATCGCTACAGCTGAGATTGAGACCCATGGACCGGGCCCCCTTATCATAGGGCCCCGCGCCTCGGACCACGGCCCTTTAGTGTTAGTATTATAAATTCATTATGGACTGGTTTTGTTTGGGGCTTAGGGTCATGAACCTGAACTCAGCGTTATCTCTCCAACCACCTCCGATAGTCTGCATATAGTTTTTGCCTAGCAGCTACTTCAGCTTTCAATCCTGTAGACCGCTTTGTACGGATTAATATTACAGCGCCATAATAAATCAAAAGCATCGGTAACAACTGGAATATTATTAGGACCCAAAATGGAAGAACAGGAGCATCATTCGTATCTGAAATTATGCTGGATACCTGTATAATTAAGAAAATTCCTAAAATGCTCCCTGAAATAAGTACAATGGACCAGATTATCTGACGAATTCTTGTAATATCTTTCATCTGCCCTTTTATTAATTCGTCTGCCTTTTTGATCCCAAAATATACAAAGATAACTGGGACGATAACATTTGCTACGGCCCCGTTAACTACAAGAACCACAACGCCAAAAAGACAGATTAAGCAGTTAGATACAATATAAATACAAGTTTTTTGGATTAGTTGGGAACCCTCATGATCCACAATTACTGAACCAAACTTTGCAAGAATTGGTCGTTCTTCATTGTCTGGGTTACTCATTGTCTGCTTCAGTCATTGGAATTACTTTTACTTTTGGCGGAAACTCCACTGGGTGTTTCTCTTCGCTACTGGCTTGTAGCTAGGCTGAATGAACTTCTACTCCGAAGCAAGAGTATTGCTCACTATAAAACTAGTGCTTAACTTTTCAGCCTAACCCCGGTTAGATTAGTTCTCGTTTTCCATAGTTGAGATAATAAGATGCCAATACCTAAACCTGAGAGTACCGATGAACCAAAAAAAGGTCTCTACTCTGGAGAGATGAAAAATGGTAAGGCTGAAGGTATCGGAAGGGAAATATTTGGGAACGGAAATTCCTATCAGGGCCTCTGTAAGAATGGTGATCGCCATGGACTAGGCTTGTCCGTATTCTATAATGGGAACTCTTATTTTGGTGATTTCAAAAACGGCAAACGAGACGGCCATTTTCACGTAATTTTTGCAAATGGCGATACCTATGCTGGAGGCTTTAAAGATGACCGAAGGCATGGGTATGGTGTCTCAACCTACTCAACAGGCGCTAAGTATTTTGGTGAATTTAGGCTAGGTAAACGGCACGGTATAGGTAATGCCATCTACCCTGATGGAACCTTTTACAAAGGGGTTTTTGAAAATGGGTATCCCAAGAAATTAGCTCAGCATTCTAGTTTTTATTGAATTAAAAAATCTGCTGCGCCCCCACCTTCACCAACCGCCCAGCCATTACTGCCAAGCCATCGGCCGTAAGCCTCAGTCTACCAACGCCTTCAAAAAAGCCTTGGACAAACTAACTGGCGTTTACCAGTCCCGTACTTCTAGTGGGATGCAGTGGAGCGGTATACAGCCTGTTATGCAGTTCTAAGCCCAGATTAGTGTAGGTAGTGTAGGCTGTGTAGGCATTTTGGGAAACTTTCTACTGGGAGATCTCTGGGGACTTTTGCGATTTGCCTACACAGCCTACACTGCCTACACTATTATCTCTCTTCTTTAACGAGAAAGGGTAATAAATAAGGGGCAACTCCCTCGTTGGAGTAGCATCCACAAGCCGCTCCCGCACTCTGCTCAGCAGTAACTGTAAACACAGCCTCTCACAGCCGCATACTGCTAGTTTACGAACTCCAGCCACCAATCTCGGGTCAGGGCTATATACGGCATCCCTAGGGGGTGGGGCGGCACATGCATGGGGTAGCAGCCGTAGACCAAACCGTAGACCATTTTACGCCTGTTGCAGGAACCAGAATGAGACAGTAGCCTTGTTTTGTAAGGTTAATGCTAAGCGTTGGTGCCTACTGGCGGAGCCATCCCCTCAAACGGGCGCCATTTTCAATAATTATCTAAAGTCTTAGGTCAGCTTGCGTTCAACTGATTCACGCTCGAAGATTTCGATCACATCCTTAGGTCGGATATCATCGTAGTTTTCAAAGGCCATGCCACATTCTTGACCCGACTGAACATCAGACACTTCATCCTTGAAGCGTTTCAAGGTTTTCAATGTGCCTTCATGGACCACAACGTTATCACGAAGCAGGCGCACCCCAGCGGACCGACGGGCAACACCCTCGGTTACGAGACAACCAGCAACTTTGCCAACACCAGAAACTTTGAATACCTCTTTAATATTAGCATAACCAATGAATGTTTCGCGAATTTCGGCGCTCAGCAGACCAGAGGCAGCCGCTTTCACATCATCAACCAAATCGTAAATCACTGAGTAATAACGGATCTCAACGCCTTTTTGGTTGGCAGTGTTCCGCGCCGATGTATTGGCACGAACATTAAATCCAAACACAGGGGCACCGGAGGCCTCTGCCAAACCGATATCTGTTTCTGTAATCGCACCGACACCAGAATGCAAAACCCGCACCCGAACTTCATCATTGCCAATTTTAGCCATCGCTTGGACAATTGCCTCAGCGGAGCCTTGAACATCAGCCTTCAAGATAATGGGCAACTCGCTTACGTCTTCATTAGCCTTCGCATTGGCCATCAATTGCTCGAGAGTTGTCGCTGCGCCAACGGCAGCACGTTTGTCTTTGGCAGCCTGCGCACGGTATTCCGCAATTTCGCGGGCCTGTGCTTCAGTTTCAACCACATTCAGAACATCGCCAGCTTCCGGCGTGCCATTCAGTCCAAGCACCTCAACGGGTGTGGAAGGACCTGCAGTAGAGATACGGTCGCCAGCGTCATTGATCAATGCCCGGACTTTGCCCCATTGCTCGCCCACAACAAAGATATCGCCAAGTTTCAAAGTCCCGTTTTGGACTAGAACTGTAGCAACAGGGCCGCGGCCAATGTCAAGCTGGGCCTCAATCACAGCACCAGAAGCGGCGCGAGTGGGGTTGGCTTTAAGCTCCAAGATTTCAGATTGCAGCGCGATAGCCTCCAGCAATAGATCCAAGCCCTGGCCTGTGGTTGCTGACACTTCAACGTCCTGCACTTCACCTGACATCTGCTCTACGATAACTTCATGTTGCAGCAAATCAGTCCGAACTTTTTGCGCATTGGCCGCAGGGCGGTCAATTTTGTTAATCGCAACAATCATAGGAACATTCGCAGCTTTGGCGTGTGCTATCGCTTCGATAGTTTGCGGCATAACCGCATCGTCCGCCGCGACAACCAAAATCACAATATCGGTCACTTGAGCACCACGAGACCGCATGGACGTAAAGGCAGCGTGGCCTGGAGTGTCCAAGAAAGTCATCAATTGGCCATTTTGTTCTACTTGATAGGCACCAATGTGCTGAGTGATGCCGCCGGCTTCTCCTGACACAACCCTCGCATTGCGAATCGCATCCAAGAGCGATGTTTTACCGTGGTCAACGTGGCCCATCACAGTGATGATCGGCGCGCGTTGCGTCAAGTCTTCCGGTTTGTCGATCACTTGATCGATCACATCTTCCACGTCAGCATCAGAAACCCGGACCATTTTGTGGCCGAATTCTTCGACAATCAGCTCGGCTGTATCTTGGTCAATGGTTTGGTTTTGCGTCACCATCATGCCCATTTTCATCAATGATTTCACAACATCCGCAACGCGTTCAGCCATCCGGTTTGCAAGCTCTTGCACCATGATGCCATCAGGCACCTGCACATCGCGTACAACCTTTTCGCGCTCAACAGCACCGCCCATGGCTTTTTGCCGTGCACGTTCTTGCTTACGCTTCATCGAGGCCATGGAGCGATGGCGACCGTCACCGCCTGTGCTGGCTTGATTTACTGTCAGCTTGCCAGAGCGACGATTGTCCTCACGTCCCTTATTTCGATTTGGACGTGCAGGCTCTTCGCGGCGCGGAGCGGCATCTGCTGCAACTTTATTGCGCAACACGCCAGATTTCGCAGCGCGTTCCTCTGGTGTCGGCGGAGGAGCGGCAGCACGCATTGCAGCAGCTTCATCGTCGCGCGCCTTGGCGGCTTCCAATTCAACTTTGGCTTTGGCGCGCTCTTCACGTTCCCGAAGCTCAAGCTCTTTGGCTTCGTTTTCTTCGCGGCGTTGATTGCGCTCAGTCTCGCGAGTGAGCTCCTCTTTGACGCGGCGCGCTTTATCTTCAGTTTCGCGGGCCTTCGCGGCTTGAACAGCCTTCAGACGGCGATCCATTTCCGCATCAGAAATCCCAGCAGGGCGACGCGCAGGATCACCACCACGCACAGCACCTGGCGCCACGGGCTTAGCTGCACCAGGTTTTGGCACAACGACGCGTTTACGTTTGGTTTCCACCAAAACATTCTTTGTTCGGCCATGGCTGAAACTCTGTTTCACATTTCCCGAACGTGGTCCGCCCAGCAAACCCAATGTCTTTTTACCGTCGTCGCTCATAAAGCTCTATCGTCCTTTTCAGAGGGCCAATGCCCTATGCCACCTTAGTGGCTTCTCGTAATCCGCGTAGTCTCGCGGCCTCATGTACTACACGTTCGCTGAGTTTGCCACCCGAGAGTGCGCAGTGTATCGCATGCCCACGCCCAAATGCCAAACCCAATTCCTGTGCCGTTAAACATCCAAAAAACCGACCGCCCTCTGGGGTCCACAACTTTCCTTTTCCGCGCTCAGAACCGTCGCTGGCTTGGAGTAAAACTTTGGCGCGGCCTTCAGCCAACCAACCTTTTACTTTTTCAAAGCCGGTCACCGCGCGGCCAGCCTTGCGTGCAATGGATACCAAATCCACAACACGGCGGGCCAACTGCCGATCAATCTCTGAAATAAGATTGTCCGGCACGATCACTTGAGTCTTCGCACCTCGTGCAAAAACTTTGCGTTTTACAGCGTCTTCCAGAACGTACAGATCCGCGGTCACATAATAGCCGCGACCAGGTAATTTTTCTAGAATATCCGGCACAACCACCCCATCAGGACCAGTCACAAAGCGAATAAGACCCGCTTTAGGACCAGATTCCTGACTGACCAAACATTTGCGTTCGGCCAGTTCTTCAGAATTATGTGCTCCACCACGGCTCATTTAGCTCTCCTGAACCGCATCATTTTCGGAAGTCTCAGCCTCGTCCTCTTCGACCAATTCTTCAGGATCAACCCAACCCAACATAATCCGGGCTGTCATCACCATGTTTTGTGCTTCGGCAAGATCAACTTCGAATTTTTCGAGCACGCCTTCGTCTTTCACACGCTCGCCATCAACGGTTGTCCAGCCACCAGCCAGCTCCCAGTCGGCGCAGGTTGCGAAATCTTCCAGAGTTTTCACACCGTCGTCAGCCAAGGCTTCGATCATCTGTGGAGTCAGACCTTCGAAGTTTACCAAGCTATCTTCCACACCCAGTTCACGGGCGCGGGCCATGGCACGCGTATTTTCAGCTTCAATCACATCACGAGCACGAGCCTGAAGCTCGCCTGCTGTAGCTTCATCAACACCACCGATCACCAAAAGCTCTTCAACGTCGACGTAAGCCACCTCTTCGAGGCTGCTGAACCCTTCGGAAACCAAAAGCTGCGCAAAGAATTCATCGAGGTCCAAGCTGTCAACAAACAACTTAGTGCGCACTTCAAATTCGGCCTGACGGCGTTTAGATTCTTCTTCTTCTGTCATTATGTCGATATCAAGATTGGTCAGCTGGCTGGCTAAACGCACGTTTTGACCACGCCGACCAATTGCCAAGCTGAGCTGATCATCAGGCACAACAACCACGATTTTACCGGCTTCTTCATCCAAAACAACTTTGGTAACCTCTGCTGGCTGCAGTGCGTTTACCAAGAATGTTGGTTGATCTTCATTCCAAGGAATAATGTCAATTTTCTCGCCCTGAAGCTCATTCACCACAGCCTGAACGCGGCTGCCGCGCATACCCACGCAGGCGCCCACAGGATCAATTGAGCTGTCATAGGAAATCACAGCGATCTTGGCGCGTGAACCCGGATCCCGAGCGACGGCTTTGATCTCAATGATGCCATCATAGATTTCTGGAACTTCCATCTTGAATAGCTCAGCCATGAATTCTGGAGCGGTCCGCGACAAGAATATTTGCGGGCCGCGCTGTTCGCGGCGCACTTCTTTGATGTACACTCGGATGCGGTCATTGGGGCGATAGCTTTCACGGCCAATTTTCTCATTGCGTCGCAGCACGGCTTCACCGCGGCCCACATCAACAATCACATTGCCATATTCTTCACGCTTAACCAGACCGTTGATAATAGTGCCGGCGCGATCTTTGAATTCTTCATACTGACGATCACGTTCAGCTTCCCGGACCTTCTGCAAGATCACCTGTTTTGCAGCTTGCGCTGCAATGCGGCCCATCTCAACCGGAGGAACTTCTTCCACCAATTGCTGACCAACTTCAGGATTTTCCATATACTGCTTTGCCTGCTCAACAGTGAATTCGGCCTGGTAATTTTCCAGCAATTCCTCTGTCACAACTGTGCGCACTCGAGTGAAAGTTGCACGACCAGTTTTTCGATCAATAGCAACGCGGATATCCATCTCAGCGCCATAGCGAGATTTGGCAGCACGGGCCAAGGATTCTTCCATTGCTTCAATCACCAAACCGGGATCAATCATTTTTTCACGGGCAACAGCTTCAGCGGTTTGTAACAGCTCAAGCTGGTTAGCAGATGTAATGGCCATTAATCTTCCTCTCCATCAACGATGGTTTGCACTTCATCATATTGGGTTTCATCAATCTGACCCGCGTCTTTCCGGCCCTTCAAGACCGAGCGAATTAGATCATCTGTTAAGATCAACTTCGCTTCCGCGAGCCAATCAAATTTCAGGCCAATCGTGCCTTCGTCGATGGTGATTAATATTTCATCACCTTCGGTGCCAGCCACTTCGCCCTTAAAGCGACGGCGACCATCAATCAGCTGTTCGGTTTCAACCTTGGCGGCGTAGCCGATCCATTGGTCGAAGTCTTTCAAGCGTGTCAGTGGACGGTCAATGCCCGGGCTAGATACTTCCAGAGTATAGGCCTCAATAATCGGATCTTCGACATCCATCAAAGCAGAGACAGCTGTGCTAATTTCAGCGCAGCCATCCACTTCCATCGTACCATCAGACTTTTGGGCCATGATTTGCAAGATGGGCGTATTGCCGGTCATCAGACGCAAACGCACAATCTCATATCCCAAACCCTCAATCATTGGGTTTAGAATTTTAAACAGGCGCTGGTCCATCGCAGCTTTTGCAATCAGATCTGTCATAGGCACCTTTCAGGCACAAAAAAACGGGCGCGCGGCCCGTGATATTTTCCGGTGGAACCTTGGGGGTGGAAGCCAAGGCGCCGCTATTGGTGTTCAGTTACAGAGTTTGTTGGGAAGTTTCAATCCCAGATCTGCAAATGTTTGAACAGATCAATTTTTGGCCCAAAATAAAAAAAGGCCCCGGAAACACCAGGGCCTTAAATTTCTAATATCCGAAGATATTATGTAAACCACCAGCGCTCAGTTAAGCGGCTGCTATCCATCTGAAATGAGTTACCCAAGTTGGCACCATGTGCCAACTTTGAGGACGCAGCATCAACATAATTAGCATACATTGGAACTATCTGGCCACCCTGCTCAGAACACAATATCTGCATTTCAGTATATTGATCACGGCGTTTAACACTATCCAATTCAGCGCGAGCACTAATAAGAAGCTCTTGGAAACGTGCGTTTTCCCAGTGGGTGTCATTCCACGGCACACCGCTTTCATATGCGGTTGAGAACATCCAATCTTCTGTTGCACGACCAGACCAGTAGGAAGCACACCAACCTTTTACCAGCCAAACGTTCGACCAGTAACCGTCTGCTGGCTCCTGATTTACGTTGATGTTGATGCCAGCACCTTTCGCAGAAGCCTGATACAATTGCGCAGCGTCCGTTGCACCATTGAATGCGGCGTCAGATACATTAAGATCAACATTTAGCTCTGTCAAACCAGCTGCTTTCATGTAGAATTTAGCCTTATCAATATCCAGCTCAATCTGCGGAATGTCAGAGGCAAAATATTGATTCGCTGGGCCAATTGGGTGGTCATTACCTACTTTACCATGACCCTGAAGAATTTTATCCACCATCTCTTGACGATTGATGCCATACTTTAGGGCTTTTCGAACATTTATGTCGTCAAAGGGCGTTTGATCTGTCAACATTGGGAATGTGAAGTGCTGGTTTCCAGTTACTTCAAAAATGTTGATATTTGGATTGGCTCGCAACAGTGGCTCAGTCTTCACGTCAACACGGTTCACAGCGTCAACTTGGCCGGTCATCAAAGCATTCATCCGAGCGGATGCATCATTAATTGCGATGGCTTCAATGCCGTCAAACCAACCCGCACGACCATCTTTATAATGGCTATCAACCCGAGCCACAACGCAACGCACACCGGGGTCAAAGCTGACGACTTTATACAGACCCGTACCAATGCCCTTGGCAATCGCTTCGTCTACCATGCCAGCCGGATACATCAGGATGTGATAATCAGACAGCAAAAATGGGAAATCGGCGTTGCCAGCGGCCAGTGTAAACTGGATCTGGTGCTCACTCATTTTCTTCATTTCAGTGATGGCGGAAACTATTGGCTTGGCCGCGGATTTTGCGCCCTCAGCAGTGTGCATGCCCAAAGATTCAATTACATCATCGGCGCCAAAAGATTTTCCGTTGTGGAAGGTAACCCCTTTACGCAGGTTAAAGGTCCAGATCTTTGCATCTGCAGAGGCTTCCCAGCTTACAGCCAATTCCCCGATCAACTCACCCGCTGCTGTAACTTCGGTCAAACAATCAAAAACTGTGCCGTGGCCCATGTTGATCATAAATGCGTCTGAATGCGTACGGCCATCAAAGCTGTCAGATGTGTTTGCACCATTCAAACCGAGACGTAGTGTGCCTCCGCGGGTCGCAGCAGATCTTGCAGGCAGGCCAGTCGCGGCTATAACACCAGCGGCTACACCTGTTTTTAATAGTCCGCGTCTATTTAGTTGTGACATTCGTTTTCTCCCTTTTTGAACATCGTTACTTGCAGGTTTCCCTACGCCCCTGATTTCGGGGTGGTGATTCTATATTACATCTTCTTAACTGCTGCGTCACCGATGTTATCAACTCCGCGTGTTTTTAAAAGCGTTGTCAGCCAATCTGGATTCATTTCAGGCACTGATGACAGCAAAAGATCCGTATAAGGATGGTGCGGCGGCTGGAACATTTCTGCTTTTGGACCCTGCTCGACAACACAGCCATCTTTCATGACGACAACTTCATCACTGATCGCGCTCACAGTCGCAAGATCATGGGTGATGAACATATAAGACAGCCCCAAGTCATCTTGAAGCTGCGCCAAAAGCCTTAAAATGCCCTCAGCCACCAGCTGATCCAGCGCAGATGTTACCTCATCGCAGATGATAAACTGTGGCTCAGCGGCCAGGGCGCGCGCAATACCGATACGCTGCTTTTGACCGCCCGACAGCTCACCGGGTAAACGATCGATATATAGGCTAGGCTCCATTTCGATTTGCACCAGCAATTCTTCGACCCGCTTACGCTTTGCCGTACCGGTCAGCCCAGAATAAAACTGCACCGGACGGCCGATAATGTCACCAATTCGGCTGCGCGGATTAAGGGCAGTGTCCGCCATTTGGTAGATCATCTGAGCTTGGCGTAATTGATCTTTGCTGCGCTTGCGGTAATCCAAAGGCAGGGCTTCACCGTTGAACTCAATATGGCCCTGGCTCGGCGGCAATAGACCAGTGATACAGCGCGCAGCGGTTGACTTTCCTGAGCCAGATTCTCCAACAACAGCAACAGTTCTGCCTGCGTGAATATCAAAATCTACATCAAACAACACAGGTGATTTTCCATAGGCGGCCGATACATTTTTCAACGACACAATAGGCATCGCGCCTTTGAGCACCGCCGGTTTTGAAGGTCTTTTAAATGAGCGGACGGCCCAGAGTGATTTGGTGTAATCTTCTTTCGGATCAGACAACATGCTGCGGGTGTCGGCCTCTTCCACCTCATCGCCGCGCAAGAGCACTTTGATTCGGTCCGCCATCTGCGCCACAACCGCAAGGTCGTGGGTAATGTATATGGCGGCAGTGTCGAACTGCTCAACTATATCGCGAATGGCGGCCAAAACTTCAATTTGCGTGGTCACGTCTAGCGCCGTTGTGGGCTCGTCAAATATGATTAAATCAGGTCGGCATGACATCGCCATAGCCGTCATCGCGCGCTGCAATTGCCCACCAGACACCTGATGTGGATACCTAAACCCAATGTTGTCAGGATCTGGAAGACGCAGGCGCTGATACAGCCCTATCCCGTCCAGCTCACTCTCAGATCTGGATTGCACCCTGTGCTGAACCGGCGCTTCGGTGTGTTGATCAAGCAAACGATGTGCCGGGTTAAAGCTGGCCGCCGCAGATTGAGCCACATAGGCAAT
>Ga0209502_10004143_pt1 | contig 10997 bp, 10 predicted proteins | sample ArcticOcean_MG_C_10_FD_187442 | JGI IMG/M metagenome (GOLD analysis project Ga0209502, IMG submission 187442) | Marine microbial communities from western Arctic Ocean - ArcticOcean_MG_CB11_90 (SPAdes) (version 2) | ecosystem: Environmental > Aquatic > Marine > Oceanic | place: Arctic Ocean...
GTTTATGGATCAGCAGTAGCAAATGTTGTTACAACAGGGTCATTTACAATTCCTTTAATGAAAAATTATGGTTATAGACCAAGATTTGCAGCTGCAGTTGAAGCTTGTGCTTCTTCTGGTGGTCAAATCACTCCTCCAATTATGGGGGCAGCAGCCTTTATTATGGCTGAGTTTCTTGAGACATCATACTCATTCGTAATTTTAGCGGCAATACTGCCTGCTTTTTTATATTTTGCTACAATATATTTTATGGTTCACGTAGAAGCAGAAAAGCACGGTATAGAAAAAATTGATAAGTCACGATTACCAAACGTTTTAGAAGTTCTTAAGGATGGATGGCATATGTTAATATCTTTAGGGGTATTAATTGGGCTTCTAATAATTGGTTATACTGCTATGACAGCAGGTTTTTGGAGTATTGTTTCTGTTATTTTACTTAGCTTTCTTAAGTCTAAAACTAGAATGTCTGTTGTTGATATTTTAAGCGCTTTAGAAGGTGGAATTAAATCAACAGTTCCTGTAACAATTGCATGTGCTTGTGCTGGAGTTATTATAGGTTCAGTATTTGTATCAGGTTTAGGTTTAAAGTTCACCCAATCTGTAATTGATTTATCAGGTGGAAATCTATTCCCTCTTTTATGTTTAACAGCCGTAGCTGCTATCATTTTAGGAATGGGTATGACAACTACGGCAGTTTATATAACTGTTGCTGCGTTAATAGTTCCATCTTTAGTTAAAGCTGGTATTCTTCCAGTTGCAGCTCATATGTTTGCATTTTATTTTGGAGTTGTTTCTTCAATCACACCTCCAGTTGCGTTAGCTTCATTTGCTGCTGCTGCTATTGCAAAATCCCCCCCCATGGCAACAGCCTTCGAATCAAGCAAAGTAGGTATTGCAAAATATATAGTCCCTTTTGCTTTTGTTTATAATCCTTCTCTTCTATTACAAGGACCAATAATTATTAGTTTATATAGCTTTTTGTCTGTGCTTACTGCTTATTGGGCAATGACACTTGGTCTAGAAGGTTGGCTCAAAGGACCATTATCCTTAGGGAAAAGATTAATTGCATTAACTTCAGCATTATTTTTATTAATACCTCCACTACTAAACTTTATGGATATATCAGGTTTTGTTATTAATGGAATTGGGTTATTGTTATTAATTAGCCTTTATTTAATGCCTAAAAAACAAGAATTATCAAGAGCAAAATTATGAGTAATATATTTCTAGGACCTATTCGATACTGGATTTCTTTAGTGATAACTATAATTATAGTTTTTTTACCTGGACTGATTTATATGCATGTAACAAAATTTAACTTATTCATTTTTATAACATTCAGCATTACAGGAATTTTATTGGCTTTTATATTAAAAACATATAAAAAAGGAACACAGGTGACACGAGAAAAATGGTAATTTTTTTCTGCTTGATTCTGTTTAGTTAATTTGAAAATAAGGTTGTATTAATGGCAAATAGAAAAGAACCAAAAATTCTTTTTAATGCCCATAAAATAACTAAATCTTTTGGAAATTTTAAAGCAAACGATAATATTAACATCTCCATTGTAAAAGGGGAAATTCACGCTTTATTAGGAGAAAATGGTGCTGGAAAATCAACGCTCGTTAAAATGTTTTATGGTATTCTTAAACCAGATTCAGGAACTATAGAACTTAATAATCAAAAAATAAATATTTCTTCTCCTAACTTGGCTAGAAGTCATGGAATTGGAATGGTTTTTCAACATTTTTCTCTTTTCCCAGCCCTTAATGTAGCTGAAAATATACTAATCTCTCTTGATAAAAAAATTACCTTTAATCAATTAATTTTAGATATAACAGAACTTTCAAAAAAATGGGATTTATCCATTGATCCTTTAAAACAAGTGAACGAACTATCTGTTGGAGAACAACAAAGAGTAGAAATCATACGTTGTTTGATGCAAAATCCCAGATTATTAATCATGGATGAGCCAACTTCTGTTTTAACTCCTCAAGAAATTACTAGTTTATTTAAAATTTTAAAAAAGCTGGCTAAATCAGGTTGTTCAATATTATATATTAGCCATAAATTAGAAGAAATTATTGAGTTAGCTGATCAAGTTACTATTTTAAAATCAGGTAAATCGATTGCCACAATTAACCCAAAAAAAACTACAACTTCATATCTAGCTGAAACAATGGTTGGAAAAGAAATAGTTAAGTTAAAAAAAATATCAAAGAAACCTTCTACAAAAAAAATTGCATTAAAAATCATTAATTTAAATAAACAAAAAGAAAACAATTTTGGAACAAATTTGAATAATATAAACTTTGAAGTAAATTATGGTGAAATATTAGGAATTGCTGGCATTGCTGGAAATGGTCAAATTGAATTAATGGAAACTCTAACTGGTGAAAAAAAATGTCAATATGATAAAGAAATCTTATTTGATAACAAACCAATAGGTTTTAAAGGAGTTCAAGAAAGAAGAGATCTGGGAATAGAAACAATTCCTGAGGAAAGAAATTTTCATGCTAGTGTTCCTGACTTAAGATTACATGAAAATACTTTTCTTACTTGCCATCAAAAATATTTTGCAACAAAAAATTTCTTTTCTTCTTTATTTATAAACCCGCAATATAGCTTAGATGAAAGTATAAGAATAATAGAAGATAATGATGTTAGATGTCCTGAAAAAAATCCCTTTGCAAGTCAACTATCTGGTGGAAATTTACAAAAATTTATTTTAGGAAGATCATTAGCATCAAACCCTAAAGTAGCAATTTTTTCACAACCAACATGGGGTGTTGATATAGGAGCAGCAACACTGATTAGACAAAAATTACTTAATATAGCAAATGATGGTAAAGCAGTAATTTTAATCAGCCAAGATTTAGAAGAGATATTTCAATTATCCGATAAAATCAGTGTTATTAGTAATGGTTATCTTAGTGATATAAAATCCATAAAAGATATATCTGCAATTGATGTAGGATTGTTAATGGGATCAAATTTAAATAATTCTAACGAAAACAAAATAATTTAATGATTGTATTTACTCCTAGGAATAAAATTTCTAAAAATTGGATTTTTTTAGCTCCAATCTTATCTATATTTTTAACAGTCATTTTAGGTGGGTTTATATTCACGTTTCTGGGATATAATCCAGGAGAAACATTATATCACATTTTTATATCTCCTTTTACAAGAATTGATCGAATAAGTGATGTTTTTGTCAAAGCCTGCCCTTTAATTATAATTGGAACAGGTTTAATTTTTTGTTTCAAAGCAAATGTATGGAATATAGGAGCAGAGGGTCAATTTATTATAGGCGCCCTTCTAGCTGGATCTTTTGGATTGTTATTTCCAGAAATGGATACGAAGTTTTTGCTTATGATCATGTTATTTATTGGTTTTTTAGGTGGGGCATTATGGGCATTTATTCCAGCAATATTAAAAACAAAACTTAATGTTAATGAAATTCTTGTAAGCTTAATGTTAGTTTATGTAGCCATGTTATTAATTGATTTTGTAGTTAGAGGACCTTTAAGAGATCCAATGAGCTTTGGTTTTCCATTGACAAAGGCATATCCAGAAGGAGCTTTGATAAATAAAATACCTATCCCTGGAATTGGATTCCTTGGCCAACTACATTATGGTGTAATGTCTATTTTTATTTTGGTGCCTATAGCATGGGTTATTATTAATAAAACATTATTAGGGTTTCAAATTAAAGTATTAGGGTCTGCACCTAAGGCTACTAGCTTTGCAGGCTTTAAAGAAAAAAGAATTACTATAATAGTTCTATTATTATCCGGTGGACTAGCCGGTATTGCTGGAGTAATAGAGGTCTCAGCAAATATGGGACAATTACAACCTGAAATATCATTTGGATACGGTTTTACAGCAATTATTGTAGTTTTTTTAGGACGTCTCAATCCCATTGGTATTATTTTAGCAGGTATAATAATAGCTACAGTAAAGCTTGGTGCAGATAATGCGCAAATGGCTATAGGAATTCCTAAAGTAGTGACAGGTCTATTTGAAGGAATTTTATTGTTTTTTCTTCTTACTGGTGAAACTCTTCAAAAGTATCAAATAGCTTGGAAAAAATATGGGAGCTAAAAACGAATGGATGCACTAATATTAACTATAATTGCAACATCAATTCCTTTATTATTAGCGGCTAGTGGCGAACTTATAGCTGAAAAAAGTGGTGTGTTAAATCTAGGCGTTGAAGGCATGATGCTTTCTGGAGCTGTTGGAGCATTTGGAGCTGTGTTATGGCTTGGAAACCCGTATTTTGGAATAATAGCCGGAGCAATATCTGGAATACTAATGGCTTCAGTTTTTTCAATTTTTACAATAAACCTTATGACTAACCAAGTTGCTACAGGACTTGGATTAACTATTTTTGCTACAGGCTTTTCTGGTTTAGCTGGAGCTCCTTTGGTAGGTAAAACAATACCATATTTGCCTAAAATAGAAATTTATCTACTATCTGATATTCCTTTAATTGGTAATATTTTTTTTAAACAGGATCTTCTTGCTTACATATCAATTCTCTTAATTATTTTAATAACTATTTTTTTAAATTCAACTAAACCTGGTATTGTGTTAAGAGCTGTCGGAGACAATCACAATAATGCTCACTCAATAGGCTATCCTATAAAAAAAATACGATGGCTTGCAACTTGTTTTGGAGGAATGTGTGCGGGATTAGGTGGAGCTTATATCCCTCTAATATTAACTCCACATTGGTCAGAGGGTATGACATCTGGAAGAGGATGGATTGCGATAGCATTAGTAGTTTTTGCTTCATGGATACCTTGGAGGATAATTGTAGGAGCATTGCTTTTTGGTGGTATTACTATTGCTCAATTTGTAGGGCAAACAAGAGGATGGCCAATACCATCACAAATTTTATCTATGATGCCGTATATAGCTACAATTATTGCACTAACAATGATCTCAGGTAGGTTTTCTAAAAATAAAAGCATTGTACCAGCATCACTTGGTAAACCATTTGTAGATGTAACGTAAATTTGACTAATAAAAGAACAATTAATAATAATAAATAAAAACTTATTGTTATTTAAAATATAAACTATAAAATTTAAAAAAAAATGAGGGAAAATAATGAAAAAAATTTTAATATTGATATCTATTATAATAGTAGGTGTTTTAGCATATTTATTTAATGAAAATAAAACAGTAACAAAAGTTTCATCAGATATATCAACATCAACTAAAGTAGGATTTGTGTATTTAACTACACCAGGTGATCATGGTTGGACTTATGCTCACGAGCTTGGAAAACAACAGGTAGAAAATCATTTTGGTAAAAAAGTAATTACTACTGTTGTTGAAAATGTTCCTGAAGGACCAGATGCAATAAGAGTTATTAGAGAACTAGCTCAGCAAGGCAATGAAATAATATTTACAACTTCGTTTGGGTATATGGAACCTACTTTAAAGGTAGCAAAAGAATTTCCTAATGTTAAGTTTGAGCATATGACAGGTTATAAAAGAACACCTAATTTAGCGACTGGAAACATTAGATTCTATGAAGGAAGATATGTTCAAGGTGTTGTTGCAGGATTAATGACTAAAACAAATAAAATCGGTTATATTGGTGCATATCCAATTTCAGAAGTCATAATGGGTATTAATGCTTTTGCGCAAGGACTTAAATCAGTTAATGACAAAGCATCAATTTCAGTTGTCTGGGCAAACACTTGGTATGACCCTGTAAAAGAAGCTGATGCAGCTAAAGTACATATTGCAGAAGGGGCTGATATTTTAGCTCAACATACAGATTCACCTGCTGTGTTACAAATAGCTGAAAAAAATAAAATTTTTGGATTTGGTCAATCAACTGATATGTCTGCATTTGCTCCAAAAGCACAATTATTTGCATCTGTTAATAATTGGGGCCCTTACTATATTGAGAAAATTGAAGCTCTTAGAAATGGTCAATGGAATACTGGAGAAGCACCTGACCATTGGACTGGTAATAAATGGGGAGGATTTTCTACTGAAATGTTACAACTTTCTGAGTTTAAAAACATGCCAGATGAGGTGGTTAAAAAAGCTGAAGAAGTGATGAATGAAATCAAATCTGGTAAACTAAAAATTTTTGCAGGCCCGTTAATTGATAATAATGGGAAAGAAATTTTGCCCGCTGGAAAAGTAATGGATGATGGAGGCCTTTGGGGAATGAATTACTATCTTCAAGGTGTGGATGGTAAAATACCAGGTTAATTAAACATAACTAACTAACTAACTAACTAACTAACTAACTAACTAACTAACTAACTAACTAACTAATTAGCTAGTTAGTTAGTTTTATATCAAAGGTAACTGGCTATTATTAACATGACAATTATAGTGTTTTAATGTTTTTAAAATTTTTATTTATCATAATATTTTCTTCACTTAATAATACTTTAGCTTTTGGATCAATAAAAACTAATGTATTAAAAGTCATAAATCAAATTTCAATTTTAGATATATATGGAAAAAGATACACTTTAACTAAATATCAAAAACTAAAAAATGGGGATTATTTAAAATCAGAGAATTTACCCGCATTACTAATTTTAAATAATAAAACAAAAATATGTTTATCTTCTCATTCGTCTCTAAAAATTAAAAATATTAAGAAAAATGAGCTTAATTTTGAATTAATGAAAGGCATTTTCTACTTTTCAATTCCTAAAACCACAATTGATGTTCATAACATTTATTATTTATCTTATAATATAAAAAATGTTAACAGTGATTTTATCATAAAAAATAAACTTAACTTAGATATAATTAATTATAATCAAACATTAAATTTGAAATTTAAAAACAATCCTCTAATTAATCTTTTACCTTTTTCATATAATACATTATCTGAAAAAGGTGATTTAATAGTATCTAGTAAATTAGAAAACATTAAAATATTTGAGAAATATTTTTTAGATGGTTGTGTTTCTAAAAAAGAGAATTATAAATCTATTAATAACTTTAAAGATTTACAATATAGATGCGTATCTCAAAATGGCAAGTTAGTTTGTGGAAATCTTTCTAAATAAATCGTTATTAATAGTTTAAATAAATAATTCTTAAAGCAATAAAACTCAAAAGGATTAATATTAATTTATCAAAAGTTTCTTTTGATATCGACTTAGCTATCCAAGATCCTAGTGGCATAAAAAGCATTAAAACAATTGTAGACAAACAACTTATAATTAAAGTTTCAATATTTAAAAATTTATAAAAATATAATGCTGGCATTTGGAATAAAGACATTACACCAAAATATACAGAAATTGTAGGTATAAACTGATTGCGCTCAAGCTTCATTGAGTTTAGAAAAGTTAGAGAAATTGGAGCAGACAAACCAGCTGCTCCTTGTAAAACACCACCTCCAGCTCCCATAAGAAAAACTAACTTTTTAGCTTTTGTATAATTTAATTTCCAAGTAGGAATAATTAATTTTAAACTTATATATATTAAAATTATAAATGCTACAGCTAATGTTAACGTCTTAATTGAAAGGTTTGCTAATAATATAGTTCCTAATAATGCTCCTAACCCTCCTCCTAACGCAAAAGAAACTGTAAAAAATCGAGGCATTATTGTTTTTCTAAATTGATACAATTGACCAATATTAGTTAATAAATTTGGGATAACCATAATTACAACAGCCACTCTTACATCATAGAAAGCTGCAATAACAGGAATAGTTATTATGGGAGCACCTGCTCCCGTAGCTCCTTTTAATATTCCACCAAGAGCAAAGGCAACCAATATTGCAATGATTATAATTGGGTCAAACATCATATTACAACATGCTTTATAATTTCAATATTAATTTACCAAAATGTTTATTTTCTCTCATACATGTTAGAGCATACTCTACGTCTTCAAATTCAAATGTTTTATCAATAGGCAATGAAAAATTTCCTTCTAAAATCAAATTTTTAAAATCATTCCACATATTTGAATACACATTTCTAATTTCATCTAAAGATCGTGTCCTAAAAGTTACACCTTTGTAGTTAATTCTTCGTAAAGCATGTAAATCACAATTAAAATCTGTAATACCCCCAGCTAATCTGCCAACATTAACTATATTACCTTTTATTTTAGTAGCTAACATATTTTGGTTAACAGTATAACCAGAAAGCTGATCAATTATAAGGTCAACACCTTCTCCGTCAGTATGATTTAGAACTTGATTTACCCATTCGGAATTCTTTGAGTCGACAACAACATCAGCTCCAATTTCTTTAAGTCTATTATGTTTTTCTATTTTAGTAGAACTACCAATAACAATTTTTGCACCTTTATACTTTCCAATTTGCAAACCCATCAATCCAACACCTGAACTTGCACCTTGAATTAAAATTGATTGTCCTTTTTTGAAATCTCCAGCAGTTATTATAGCGTTATGCATAGTTGCTAGAGCAATTGGCAGAGTACATGCTACATCAAAATCCATATTATTGTCTGGAATTTTAATTACTCTACCCCAATCAGTGATTGCATATTCTGCCCATGCAGATGTACCTGAACACATAACTCTATCACCAATTGAAAAACCATTGACTTCACTTCCAAACTCTATGATTTCTCCTGAAAACTCCATTCCAACAATCGTCCCAGAGCCTCCAGATGATCCATGCGCGCCGCCATCAGCAACCATTAAATCCGCTCTATTCAAACCACATGAAAACACTTTGATAAGAACTTCATTTTTTTTTGGTATAGGAATTTCAACATCTAAAATTTCTACACCATTTTTAGCTACTACAACGGCTTTCATGAATCTTCCTTAAATATTTATTGAATTATTTAAATTACAATCTAGCTTCTTTTAATTTATTAGCTATTCCCTCAGAATATATTCTAACATCACTCGCTAATGTGGCTAGATGATATCCATTAGATAACTTTTCTTTTAAGTATGCAGGAGATAAACAATGTATTCCAACTTTTATATTATTCTTAATACAAGCATCTTCAATCCTTTTTATTGCATCTATCATCTCAGGCTCTACCCTATCTAAACCAGGCTTGAAACCCATTGAAATACTCAAATCAGATGGTCCAATATATATTCCAGTCAAACCTTCTGTTGCTGCAATTTTTTCTACGTTTTCTAAAGCTTCAACTGTTTCTATCATTGCTAATGAAATTATATTTTCATTAGCTTCATCATGATATCCTGCACCATGAACCATCATTGCTCTTGTTGGCCCCGAACTCCTATAACCGACTGGAGCATACTTTGTTGCACCTACAAAGTTAATAGCATCTTCAGGTGTATTAATCATTGGACAAATAATACCAAGTGCACCAGCATCCAGTGATTTCATAATAATTCCAGGTTCATTCCATGGAACTCTAATCATAGGTGTCTTATTAGAACCAGATATAACCTGAAGCATATTCAGAGCTACTTGATAGTCAACTAATCCATGCTGCATATCAATTGTTATAGAATCAAAGTCATTCATTGACATCATTTCAGCAGTAACTGTATTAGGAATTGAACACCATGCGTTTATGGCACCTTTTCCATCTAACCAACATTTTCTTAGCGATTGTTGTTTCATAATTTTATCTCCTATAAAACTTGTTTATTTATAATAACTTCTGGGTCTACTTTATTGTCGAAAACATCTAGCACATTCTGAACTGCTTGTTTTGACATCCTTATTGTTGCTTCTATTGTAACACCTGCTATGTGAGGAGATAGCAAGATATTATCTAATTCAAATAAAGGATTAGAAGATGTAGATGGCTCATCATCATAAACATCTATTCCTGCGGCTCGTATTTTTTTTGTTTTTAAAGCATCATATAAATCTATTTCATTAATGATACCGCCTCGAGCACAATTAATAATAAAAGACGTATTTTTCATCATGTCAAATTCATTTTGAGAAAACATATCTGTTGTTTCTTCATTTTTTGGACAATGTAAAGTTACAGCATCCATTTTAGGCAAAATATCTTTATAGTTTTTAACAAACAATGCACCAGCTATTTCGATTTCGGAGGCATCAACATAAGGATCATAAACATATACATTCATATCAAATGCTAAAGCTCTTTTAACTAACTTAGATCCAATTCTACCATACCCCACAACGAGTAAGTTTTTACTAGCCAGATCCCAAGCCTTAATATCCCAACGAGAACTCCAATCAGCTTTACGAGCAAATTGATCATAATAAAAAACATTTTTTGATAGAGCTAGCAACATAAACATTGCATGTTCTGCAACTGAAATCATATTAGAATGTGCAGCTATTGCTAGCGGTATACCGCAATCATTTAAAGCATCTACGTCAATTGAATCATAGCCAACACCATGCCTAGAAACAATAGAGAGATTTTCAGCATTTTCAATTATTTTTCTTGATATATTTGCTGTTCTAACTGTAATACCATGGACATCTTTAGCTGCTTCCATAATTTCATCTTCATCCGACGACATTATTGTTATAGCTTCAATATCATCTCTTGCTTGTAATAACTTAAGACCTTCTTCATGGAGCCCTTGAACCATTAACACTTTTTTTTTATTTGTATGTTTTATATCGACCATTCTATTCCCCAAGGCAAACTTAAGTGAAAAAGTTATATTAAAAATATTACAATTTTTAAAATTATTAACATATTAATTATAATGTTTATTAAATTTTTATTCAAACAATAATTGATCTCAAGAAATTTCAATTCAATATTGATTGTTATTATTTTCACTAAAAACAAAAATCAGACATCAAATTAATTAATAAAAACGTCTTAAATAATTGTTTTACTTAATAACAATAAAGACCCAAAACAATATTACGCAATATGATTGCACATCAATGAGTTAAGTAATGGCATATGAAGGACGTGGTGCCCGGGGGCGGATTCGAACCACCGACACGAGGATTTTCAGTCCTCTGCTCTACCAACTGAGCTACCCGGGCAATATTAAAACAGTGTAATCTATAACCTGAAGA
>Ga0209502_10004146_pt1 | contig 10990 bp, 15 predicted proteins | sample ArcticOcean_MG_C_10_FD_187442 | JGI IMG/M metagenome (GOLD analysis project Ga0209502, IMG submission 187442) | Marine microbial communities from western Arctic Ocean - ArcticOcean_MG_CB11_90 (SPAdes) (version 2) | ecosystem: Environmental > Aquatic > Marine > Oceanic | place: Arctic Ocean...
AAAGTATGATTTATTATACAGGGTTAAATGACGATACACAATGCATTTGGGTAAATCATTGTCTGATTGTCGGTTCGTATTGCTCGTACTGTCCTGTATACCAGTACTTGAATAATTTCTCAGCAGGCTTGCCTCTAATTGATTGAGACATGTTCGGAAATCCCTCTAATGTTTCTGTAAGTGTTGGAAGTTGATTAGCATCAGGTATCAATGTATCTGACAACCAATATCCAGCTGATGTTGTAGTACCTAACGTCTCAAAATAACCCTGAGTATCTATTGCTCGAAAAAGCCCTTCTGTAAAGACTGCTTGAGCCGAAAAATCAGTCTTTACTTCATACTGAATACACTCGTATGTAATGTCATCAACGGTTGCTTGTGTACAATAACCATCTTCTATCCAACCCGTTGAGAAAAAGGACGCATGACTCTGAGCAAAAACATTAAACATTACTGGGGGAATAGTCGAACTAGAATTATACCAGCAAGGCTGGCTATCTAAGCAATTCCATTCATCATATGTTTTTTCTATCCATAACATTGCTCGTTCTTTCATCAAATCGACTGTAACAGTATCAACTTCATCATCAAAAAACATGTGACCAAATGGTAAGAGGATACCATCGACTTTATCAAATACTCTTTTGTCGTTCCACATTACACCTTCGCCTACATGTATCATGCCAGTGAACCTTCCTCTGATTTGATCTATGATGCTACCCATTCTCTCCATATAATAATCCTTGAGTTCATCAATTTGATCCTGCGTATGTCCTGCATAGTCTAAACCACAATGCCAACATAACCACATAGCACTCCAGTCGGCTGAGATTGCTCCTACACCAAGTTGTTCCAAGCGATCTGCTTCCCATAGTATATGTTCTTCATGGGCATCCATAATTTTCTTTAGGAGAGGCATGTCTACTTTGACATACCCTTTTGATACATCAAATAACCAATCCATTTCACTGTCTTGTCCTAAAAACTGCCAAGTATAATGAATCTCTATTCCCAATTTGTTTGCTTCGGAAACTATGTATTCAATTACCCAATCATCTATGTGCTTCATGGAGTGATCAATTTGCCAAAACTCTGCTTGATCATCTTGCCAGTAACCAAAATTGTATATGCCTACTGAAGTAGCACCATTATCTTTAAGTTTTCGTAGAGTCGTTCTGTACATTAACTTAATGTATTGATTTGCTGTACAATCAGCAATCCAACTATAACCTTTGTATTTGTAATTGTAATATATCCACTCAACTCCATAATCTTTTAATCCAATTGATTTAATATGATCATCGCCAAACATATTTTGAGGCATAGGCATCTCGTATACACCTAAGTATGATTCGTGTATGTCTGCATTGTGAGGGTTCATACAAGACCCTTCTGAGTCTTCTGTGTTGACTTGAACAGTTGCTGTTGCCGATGCACTACCACATGTTATAGTGAATGACTGATCACTGTAACTAGTCATTTCAACAGTTTCATTACCCGAAGTAGACTTAGTACCAGACCAATAGCCTGATGCTGTACATGATGATGCGTTAGAACTGTTCCAAGATATGACTACTGAGTCACCTTGAAGTACTGTAGTAGGATTTGCTACAATAGATGCTGTAGCCTGAGGGGTTGATGTTGGTGTTGATGCCGATTCTGGGGTAGGTGTGCTTGATCCGCCACCGCCACATGCTGTGAGCATTCCTACTAATGGAATGATAATAATGTGTCGATAAAATGTCATTATGTGTACCTGTATGTGTCAACTGTTTATACAGTGTACACGTTTACGTACCTTATGTCAAGTTTTATTTGTTTTCTTTTAGATATTCTTCTATCTGACGCTTTTCAATGTCTGACAATAAATCCACATCATATTCACCTGTTTCGATTTTAGAAACTAAGTGCTTAAGATATTCATCATTATATAGATAAGAATCAGATTGGTCCTTTTGAATTTCAATCCATTGTGTGCCTTCAAACTTGAATACACGATTTGGGTTAGCATCTACTCTTACAAAGATATCACCTTTGTTTGCAACTTTTGGAAAGGTTGCACCAAAACTATGAGTTGGTGTGACCGCATCATCTACTTTTAAAAATAGTTCTGGGTGTAGTGATTTTAAAGCATCCTTCTGAATCGAACGTCCTTCTGGATCTAGCATATACTGAGATTCTTCTTCTCTTTCAACAGTAACACCTGTTGTAATAATGTCAGAATCAACAGTGATTTCTTTAGGTTCTTCAATGACAGGTACTTCAACAATCTTCTCTACTTCAACAATCTTCTCTACTTCAACAATCTTCTCTACTTCGACTATTCGTTCTGGCCCTGGGACTTCGACAACTCGTTCTTCAATGATAGGTTCTACAACTTCTTCGACTAAAGGCTCTTCTTTGGGAAGTGTTTCTTCCCAAGCCTCTAATGCTTCTTTTGCTTCTTTAAGTGTTGCTTCAGGAGTAGGATCGATTGATACAGATTCGACTTCGTTTTCTTTATCATGTCTTGCTTGTTCTGCCTTTTCCCAATCTTCAAATGCTTTTCTGGCTTCATCAATGCTAGGCTTGATTGCTTCAAAGTTTAAATATGGGTATTCTTCGCCAAATGGTTGACTATCGAACTCTCCTCGCTCCTCAGGTTCTGGTGCTACAGGCTCCTCTGGCTCAGGCTTTTTTAGTTTTGGCTCTCCGTCAGGGAATCTTTCTTTTCTGCGTTGTTCAAATGTGTACTGACTTGCGATCAGCAATAGAACTGCTAGTGGGTCAAACACAAAGATGATGACCATGATTAACCAAGATACTGCTGTCTCTAATAGACTCGCATCAGCATCTTCGGTACCAGTAAAGAACTCAGCAATGTACCTAATAGGACCTACTTCACTCTCAACTAATCTAACTGCTTGTTCAGACTCAAACTTCTCGTCTTTGAGTCCATCGATGGTAGTATAGATACCATCAATTGTAAGGTTCCATTCATCGATCTGAATAAGGTCATCATCTTGTGATGAATTGCTTTGTTCTCTTAAACGATTGATCTCTGCTGTAGCGGCATCAACTGTGTCTTGTGTCTGAGAACGATAGTCATTAATGTTGCCTTGTGCTTCTCTAACTGCGACTGAGGCTTCCCTACGTAACTCTGATTCTCTGTCCCTTGTACTATCTCTAAGTCTATTGATTTCTGTGGCAATAGCCTCACGGTCTGGTCTTTGCTCTTCCCTGACTCTTTCAGCCTCACCTCTGTTATCTGTTCTATTGATGAACCCAGTATCTTCTTGTCCACTATAACTTGCTACAAGTTCATCTAATGCATCACGTTGGTCTGTTTGTACTTTGATATCTGCTGTTAAAGAAGTCTCTAATGCTTCTAAGTCTCTATCTAATCTTTCATTGATAGCAGTAATCTGTGTTTGGTTGTAGTCAATGTCAGCCTGTACTGCGCCTCTAGCACCTGCAATAATCTCTTGTTGCTGTGTAATAGAACCAGATACATCAAATCCATCGCCTGATTGTAGACCATTAATACGATCTTCAAGGATATCAATTCTGTTTTCTTCTCTAGCAATCTGTCCATCGATTCTAGTTACAGTAGCAATGGCTTCAGTAGCATTACCCGATGCTGTGTCATGTGCTTTAGATAAGAATCCAAAGATACCGATAGATGTGATAAGCATAAGAACCAATACGGCTATACTTAGATAACCCTTGAGCCACCAGGTTGCTTCTTTCCAGTATTTGTGTAACCAAACTGCTGTCACAAGTTTACTGACTTCTAGTACGCCTCCCATAATAATAATTGGGATAACTGCCGCAGAAAAGATTGCGGCTAAACCTGAGACCGAATAAAAAATAGCAACACCACTAATAGTAAGTGCTGTAAATAAAGTTAGATAGGCTAAAAACATTCCGTAAGTGGTTTCCTTTGTCATTTATACTATTGTGCTATAGTATTTAGCATTATTCTTGTGCACCAGACATCATAGGGAACAGATGTCCGTACGCTCCTAGGAAGTCATTGTAAGACATAGTGTGTCTTCTAGGCTGTCCTGGACCTTGCTGAATTTCATATGTAATAAAAGGAGTAATTCCTTCTATACCTGCTCCTTCTATTAGTCTGTCTCTGAGTTTGATCTCAAAGATCATAATAGAGTCACCATCTGGAAAGGTATGTTTGGAACCTACTAACCCATCTGGGATATTAGGAAGTTCACTCATCCGCCCATCCCTTAAAGGCTTCTTTAGCCTCGTTGATAGTTTTTACAAACTCTGGGTTTTCTGAGATAGGTTCTTCTTTTTCTATCACTTCTTGTGTATAGGTAACATCATACCCACCCTTTCTCATAGTCCACCAATCATCATCGTCTTGGTAGTCCCAGTCCATGCCAAAGTTTCCGACTTCTTCTAAGTCTTCAACTAGCATGTCACCTTCTGCAATTTTGTCAAATATAACTTGACATTCTTCAAGGGTTTTATCTCCCTCATGTAGATCAAAAATATATTGTACATCAATTTCTAATGCGTATTTTCTTTGGACTTGATGCCATTCAGACATCGTAGCATAAATTACCTTAGCCATATTAGAATCCTGATGTCCAGTGGATGTATGCGTCTTTGCAGTTATATTCTAAGCAACAGCATTGTCCGTTGTCGCTATCTATAAAGTCACCGTCACCTGGCTGTGCTGGTAGCACATCTGCCAATGTCATTATATCATCTATCAATTCTTTATCTATTACCATTCTATTCTCCTAAATTAAAGTATAAACTAGTATACTCTTTTTTGTACTATAAGTCAAGCCCTTCGCTTTCCTCTATTAATATTTGTCCTTGAAAGTAGCATTCGCACTCGTAAGAGTCCCAACCGTTATCTAATAGATAACTCACACCTTCGTCTTGGACTTCCTCTTTAAATTCTTCTAAGGCTTCGCCAGTTTTAGATTTATATCCTGACCATATCCACTCGTCCCAGCAACCGTCCCATGATGAATCCATTTCAGCATTTTCGAAATCGTTCATCCACAAATCATCATCAAATTCGTCAGTCATTGCTTCGACTAACATTTCAACTTCATGTTCCTCTTGCGGAGTTACTGTCCAAGTACCACTTCTCCAGCCTGTTTGAACTGAGATTATGTCTCCACTATCATCATCATAGTTTTTGAGATACTCGGTTTCCACATAACTTTTTTTGTACTTGTTAGTTATTGTGTATTCTTTACCTATTTCAATTTTCATATTTTATCCTTATTTGTCATCTCTGAATCTTACGAATCTTGGGAATCGTAGACTATATGTGCCATCTTGGTTTTGACTAATCACATCACATAGTATCTCAACAGTCTCACCAATCACTTCGTCTTTGGCTTCCCAGTATGAATCTCTGTCGCTGTCAGAAAAGCCTGACCCAACATTAACGTTGATCAGTTTGCCATCGTCAGTCCCTTGACAAACCAATGCACCCAATCTACCCTCATTTCTACCAGTACCCTCTTCGATATCGATTACTTCTAAGTCTACAGTAATAGTAGGTTTCCATTTCATCCAGAAGAGATTACGTTTGCACTCGTAAGGTGCTTCTAAATCTTTAATCATAATTCCCTCAAAATCTGCTTCGACCATTTCGTTAGCATATCTCTTAAGTTCTTTGTTCCCTTCTTCTGTATCTAAGTCAACAATAATATGTGACATAGTTTCTACGGAACTGAGGCCATCTAATAGAGGTCTTAAGTTGTTCATGGCGGTAATACGTTTTCTGAATTGTGCGTTGCAATGCCCACGTTGAAAGTCTGCTAACGGCATGACATCGAATACATGAAACACTGTATCATCAGCCTTAGCATCAGTTTTTCTACGTGCTTGTTTCATTAACTCATTGAATGATGCTCCAACAACTTCGCCATCGAACACAAATCCATTTCTGCAATTACCAATCTCACTGCCTAGTAATGCAATAATCTTTCTGACATTAGCAGTTACTTGGTCTTCAATGTGAGTGAAGTTCTCAAAGACTTTACCATTACGACTATAGCAAGTTGCGACAGGTTCAGGATGACCGTATTTACTGTTGCCAGGCTCAAACGATACTACCATAAGAACTCTTACGCCATCTAATTTAGGCTCAAGTCTTTTGGTGCCTGACATTTCAGGTCTGCCTTCTGAGTTAGTAGCAAGTTGACATTTAAAGACTGGGACTTCGTAGTCTGTGCCCTTACATACTTTGTTGATTGTGGATATAGAAAACCCAGCACGTAAATCTCTGCGAATGACTGGAGCACAAAAGTTGTTCCATTCATCACTAGAAAATTGTAGTGACATTTTTGCTACTGCATCAATAGCATCATTACCAGTCAACTTACGTTCTTTAAGTTGTTCTAATAATTCGATAAACTCTGGGTAAGGGTTGGCATAGTCCCTATCTGATTCCTGATTGTCTGGAATCTTTTTGATGCCAAATGTAACATATGGATTGTAACACATGCCAGCAAGTTTAAGGAACGTATCAGCATTCTCACTGCCTAAAGTAGCGGCTTCTAATGCTTGGGTCAAAACATCTTGCTTATGAAGTTTTGAATTTGATTCGTTAATTTTATGTATCCAACTTGCACTCATGTGTTTCTCCTAAATATACTATTATTATACATCCAAACGATTTCAATGTCAACCGATTGACTGTTTAAATTCAGTGATCCAAACACTTATTTGTGTAAATGCTTTACCGATTATCTCTGCCATAGCTTCGGTGCCACCAAATTGGTATGTACAAAGTAAGTATCCTATAACAAAGCCTATTGCTAAATTTTTCATCATGTCACCTGTAGAACTCTGTTAAGTTGAGTCACCATACCGTTATCATCTTTGCGGTAACTTTTTACTGTGCCTTTGATGTTTAGAACATCGCCAACTTTAGTTACGATCTTTGACGATCCAAAGAATACAACTTCCTCATTGTCAGTTACTGCTGTTATAAAGTAGCAGTTCCATTTGTGAGAAAGGAAAGTTCTTAATACAGTTACTGTAAGTTCAACTCGATTTTTTATCTGGCCAATGGTCTTGTCAGTGGTAACCTTAGCAATTTCCATATCTTGGTCCTTGCGAATGTTGGCTCTTTCAAAGGACTGTGGAAGACTAGCAATGATAGCAATGTCTAGTTTGCTATCAATAATGTCTTTGTCTGCAATAGCCATTGCAGTCTTTTCAAAGTCACTCATATGTGCATCGGTCAATAACCTGAAAGTCAAAGCCTGAAAATGCTGACGTACTTTAACGCCTGCATTCTTGTCAGCAACTGTTAAATGCTTTGGTCCTTCTTCCAATAGACGATACATAATTTCCCTGTTAGTCTCTTTTTTAGACTCCTCAGGTACAAACTTAATGTACTCTTTGTTAAGACGTTGTGCCTTACATGCAACTGCCCAAACATCATTTGCTGAATAGTTTAGGGTGTTTTTTGTTTTAGTCATAGTTCGCATTCCTTATCTGCTCCAGTAAGATTCGCTAAGTGGGCTTAAGTAGTAAGGCATGTTGATGCCTTCAGTAACTGTGATTTCTTTACCAGTACCTGGACACATGCCAGTTCTAGTAATCATTGGTTCAACATAATCTTCAACAGCAACAATCGTGTAAGACGATGCAAACTGTCTGTGAACTTTACCAAAATGTGCTTCAGTAGCATCTCTGTATGCATTGTACATGTTAGCCATGTACTCTTTCTCACCATTAGCAAGACACTCGTTTACTTGATCAAACGCCTTCTGATAGAACTTCACAGTTCTAGTGATACCAGCTTTAGCGGCACCAGCAGACTTATACTGAGTAGAAGCATAAGACTTCTTGTTAGGCTCTCTGTGGATTGAGTTGTCTGAGTTGTCGATTATATAGTACATATTGTTCCTCTTTGTTGTCATAATATACATATATTATAACGAATTTCTTACCCAATGTCAAGCCTTTTACCCATTTATTTTCACTTTTTTTGTTATTTTTTGGGTTTAATTGGCACCACATTGGTTTTTACAAGAGTCAATTTAGGTGTTTTGGGCTTGTTTTTGATATCATTAGCGGCCTCGTCAACCCCTCGGAGACCAGGACTTCTGACTTTCAGTGTTTTGACTATATGAGAATTATTATCTTTGGCTATCTCGGTAACTAAAAGATTAGTCTCTTTAGCAAACAATGACATCATATAAACCACATCAAGTTGTCGGGTTTCATCTTGCTCTTTAAGCCATTCACTGAATTTGGCATACCCTCCTTCCAACAGCAATTTGCCGATGAATTCTAGGTTACCTGCGTATCTGCCTTCAAAAAGTGATGATTTCATATTTGTAGTATACTAAAAAATAGTACCAGTGTCAAGGGCAATATGCCCAAAACTTGCGTCTCGGGCATAATGTTTTTTGTGACGAATTGAGGAAATGCGTTACGGTGTTATTTGTGCAATTGAAAAAACCATGATGTAAATACAACAAGAACCAATCAATGCAAACCCAAAGGTTTCACATAGTTCTCCATGGCCATCACATCCAAAAAGTTTTTTTCCCATCTTACGAATAATTTTCAATCTAATACTCCAGTGTGTGTAAATCAGTGTTGTGTAGGACCCTCCTACAATTTCTATTTATCCCTCTATTACTAAAACTTATATTTTATGTTACCGACATAACTCAGATGCATACCACTCATGCAATCTAGTCATACTGCATCTAAATAATCTCGTAAGGTACCATGTAATGTCATCATCATGGCTGTTTTATGATCGTAGATTCTAATAAAAGGTTTACTTTTATCGCCCTTTTTCTGATGGACGCCTAGGTAATATGGGCATCGAATCTTTTTAATAATTTCTTGTACAAAAGTTTCTGGAGCAATGATTCTCTTTCTGTGCAATGTCTTGTTTTCAAGTCCTAAAGGAAAATCGTAGTATTCAAGGTTAGCCATTTCAAATGCATCAAGTCCTGCTAAGTTGAGTCTTAGTCCTTGTCCACCTCTGCCTGTCAGCCACCACTCGAACATGACATTATCAATGGGCATTGTGTGATATTGTCCACGTGGTATTGCGTTAAGAATTGCTTCTGTGATTTCTCTTTTAGTCTTCGGAAATATCATCAGGATAGACTTTTCGACCTGAGTTCATAAAGACAACTGTGAACTTGTCAGATTTAAATTGTGCATTTAATTTTCGACATAAGTTTCTTGCATGACCTGGATTTGAAAAACTTGTCTTTTTGTATTTGGGTGCGGCATCATTAGTTAAGTAATGCGAAGATTTTAAATTGATAGGTTGATCATCATAGTGTACGGCCCAAATGCCTGATGCTTCTATAATTTGATCACATTTGTATGTTGTTTTGTCTACATACTCAAGTAATACAGATGGCTGATTTCTACTCACTTGAATGAACCACCTTTAACTCTGACATCAATAATTTCTTCATTTCTATTCTCAATTTCTTCTTTGCTTAACTCATGTAGGTCTGCCAACAAACTACTAATATCGTCTCGCAAACCTCGTGCATCTTCTTTGGTTATTACCAAAGTATTGGATTGCTTACTTTCCATTACAGTCATTTTATTAAAAAAACTTTTAATATACAACATGTCTATATATTTATCTGTGCTTGTGCTTCAATTTTTGTTTTATAAGGACCTGAATAAGGATAACGTTGAATGAAGATATATTTTGGACAGAAAATTACTTCTCTTGTATTATTATGTTCAACAACAAAATACCCTGCGGCATGGAAACATTTAGACTTTTCAGTCTTTGTAAAAACATGCAACCCACGTGCTACATCAAATACTGAATTAAACGTTTTGCTAGGACAAGGATATTCAGGATAAGGAACTTCTAAATCTGCATTAGATACTTCAGGTGTGACAAATTTAATTTTAGTCTTGCTTTTTATTTCTTCAGTTGTACTGAATTGAAAACTTTGTCCAGCTAAATTAACACCATATCCTTCGATGTTTGCAGAAACATTACCTACTTTATTTTTGCCGTCTGTTAAAATCCAAAACTCACCGTCCGTAATTGGCTTGGCTGTTAATTCTATATCTAATATCATCTTGTCTCCTTTTAGGTTATTTTTAGGCATTTATCAACTTACCCTCATATGATGTGTTCAACCATTTAGCATAACTATCTGCTTGATCACTAATTCTATTCAGTTCATATTTGCCACAGAATCTCATAAAGTGTACACCAACTTGTGCTACATTCTTGTTAGCATTTAATCCTTCTTTGATACAGTTGTCAGTTGCGTCCCTAAATGCAATAGGCTGTGCTGTAAGATCGATTAATGTACGATTACGTTCATAATCATCACGTACTCTGTGTTCTACTTCGTTATGATCAGTCCAACGTTGTAACATGATGTTATTCCAGTTGAAACCACCTTTGTCTTTGTCGGCATATGCTTCTAATAGACCTGTCTTGTTCTTAGAACCTTTCTTACGCACACCAGGGTAAGCAGAGAATACATTGTCACTAGTGTCACCACGCATACATTTCTCAAACAATAGAAACTGTGGGTCTTCTAAAGTCTTGTGTTCTTTAGTCTTCTTATCAATGACTGGACGACCTTTGTCATCAAAGTAACCATCAATAGTAATCAATTGTCTATTAACACCATTGTACATATGAACAGACTCTGATAACAATTGTAGATAGTCAGTGTCAGTTGAGATAATAAGATGCTCATCATCTGGGTGTAGTGCGGCAAATCGTGCTATGCAATCATCAGCCTCAGCATTAGGGTCACGTAAGACTGTGACGTTAGTTTTTTCAGTTAAAAATTTAATCAATGACTCGTAAGTCTCCCAGAACATTTTACTCTCTTCGACTTCTGCCTCTGTCATATCTTGTTGCAAGACTTTACGATTTGCTTTATACGGTGTGTAGAAGTCTTTACGCCATGAATGACCTTCTAAACAGAAGACTACGTGATCAACACCATAATTACGAACTGCTTGATTAACAGAACCTAATGTT
>Ga0209502_10004151_pt1 | contig 10979 bp, 9 predicted proteins | sample ArcticOcean_MG_C_10_FD_187442 | JGI IMG/M metagenome (GOLD analysis project Ga0209502, IMG submission 187442) | Marine microbial communities from western Arctic Ocean - ArcticOcean_MG_CB11_90 (SPAdes) (version 2) | ecosystem: Environmental > Aquatic > Marine > Oceanic | place: Arctic Ocean...
TGGAAGATATTGCGGCGTACTCCAAGGGGATTGGGGCTTTTCTAGTCGGTTCAAGGAACCAGTATTAAAGATAGTCGCGACACGCCTTGCTCTTACAGGTAAGCTGATGTTTTGGGTACTGGTAGTGATGGTCCCAGGTGCTTTAATTATTGGGGTTATGGCCGGCATGCGAGAAGGATCTCGGCTTGATCGCTCCTTATCCACTGGGGCAATTGTGACCACCGCCACACCAGAATATGTCTCAGGCGTAATCTTTATTGCAATCTTTACCTCTTCAGCTGTGGGCCTCAAATGGTTCAAAGGGTCAGCCACTTCAGCTATGGAAAATGCGACGCTCGAAAATTTTCTGCTGCCGGTGCTCACCATTGCTATCTACGGCATGGGCTATATTGCTCGAATGACCCGCGCCTCAATGGCTGAAGTCATGACCGCGCAGTATATCCGCACGGCGAGATTAAAGGGAGTGAGCTTTGCAAATATTGTTTTAAAGCATGCGCTTCGAAATGCGTTAATTGCCCCGTTCACTGTAATTATGCTGCAAATCCCATGGCTATTGAACGGTGTGGTGATTGTTGAGGTTTTATTTAATTTCAAAGGATTCGGTTGGGTTTTGGTGCAAGCGGCCAGCAATAATGATATCGATTTGTTGCTTGCTGTATCAGTTGTTGGTGTTGTTGTTGTTCTATTGACGCAGTTGATCTCTGACATCGGCTATGTCTTCTTGAACCCTCGCATTCGCATCTCTTAAGGAGGCCATATCCATGCAGAATCTCACCTGGACCGGCACCTTAGGTGCATATATAAATCCTTTTTTTCTGACGGTATTATGTGCATTTTTAATTTTTGTGGTGGCCGCAGCCGCGCGTGGATTTTCACGCGCTGACGGACCTAACCCAATCAACCCCACACCGCCCTCCATAGCGTTGTTTGGGCCTACCTTGGTCATAGGCCTTGTACTTTGGCTTTTAAGCCTATCCGGCCTATCGCCTTTTGAGATCCTGGGTCTTGGTAATATGTGGCTCTCATTAGCTGTCTGTCTGTTGATTGGCGTGACCGCCGGGTTTGGCCTGTTTCAGATATCCTCTGAACTCGTTTTTAAACTTGTCTGGGGCACATTTTACGCGGCACTGGGATTATTTTTGATATACTTAGTTGTGGGACTATTCGTGCTTCCTGAAACCATGGGCATAGTAGGAGCTATCTCGAAACGGCTCACCCCAACCTGGATTGCTTTGTTAGTCACCTTTTCCGTGTCCATCTATTTCAAACGCAGCTTGGGTCTTTATGGCAAATTATTTGACAGCCCTGTTGGCATGATCGGTCTTGGCTTGGTCTTGTTCTGGGTGTTCACAGCGCTGTTGGGAGCGGGCTTTGACTTAATTGCAACCCATGACCCATTGGGACAGGTCTCCGGGATGAAGAACAAGCACCCCGGCATTCCGCTGCGCGGCGCGGAAGCGGGCGACTACCCCTACTATCTTTTTGGTGGCGATACACTGGCGCGTGACGTCTTCAGTCGTGCAATCGTAGGCAGTGGAATTGTAATCGTTATTGCTCCGGCAGCCACAGTATTTGCGTTCATGGTCGGCATTACACTTGGCCTGCCAGCCGGCTATTTTGGCGGGCGTTTAGACACAGTGCTGAGCTTCCTATCAAACATGGTTTTAGCTTTCCCTGTAATCTTGCTTTTTTTCCTTCTGGTTACACCTGAGATCATTGAATCTGGCCTGCCAAAATATCTGGCTGTAATCTTATTTGTGTTTCCAGTGATTTTTATTGGAGTGGCACAGTATTCAAAAAATTGTTTGAAACCAAACTTTTTAACCCTGCAGTTTCCTATTATGATGATCATAGCTATTTGGCTGTACTTGAGCTTGATTTCGGAGGTAGATGCGGTGATCTCTATTTTGCCCCCGCTCCTTGATCTGTTTGATGTGCCATCTGAGATCTTAGTGGTTTTTGTATCAGTCGTCTTCGTCAACTCCCCTACCGTATTCAGGATAGTGCGCGGCCTAACTTTGGACGTGAAGACGCGCGACTATGTCGCCGCGGCGCAAACTCGTGGTGAGAGGCCATGGTATATAATGCTTTGGGAAATTTTACCAAACGTCCGAGGCCCACTAATTGTGGATTTCTGTCTCCGTATTGGCTACGCTACCATCCTTTTAGGCACGCTCGGCTTTTTCGGTTTGGGACTGGAATCAGAAAGCCCAGACTGGGGTACGACCATCAATGCCGGGCGCAAACTACTCTCAGTTTATTTAGCACCTGTTTTAGTGCCAGCCTTCTCCCTGATGAGCTTGGTTCTGGGCCTTAATCTACTGGCTGATGGTCTGCGTGAAGAAAGCTTGAGGGATTAATCTAATGGTAAAGCAAGACTATGATGGCCCTATCCTTGAAATTGACCAATTGTCGATTTCCTTTTTCACGAGGCTAAACGAAATTCCTGCGGTTATGGATTTCAGCTGCACCGTTCAGCCTGGCGAGGCCATGGGCCTGGTCGGCGAATCTGGTTGTGGAAAATCCACGGTGGCCCTTGGCGTGATGCAGGACCTGGGCGTGAATGGCCGCGTGGTGGGTGGAACAATCAAATTTAAAGGCAGTGACCTTAACCTTATGAGCCCAGAAGAGTTGCGCGAGATCCGTGGCTCTGAGATCGCCATGATTTATCAGGAGCCAATGGCCTCCCTCAACCCAGCGATGAAAATTGGTCAGCAATTGATGGAAGTTCCTATGATCCATGAGGGGATCAACAAAGAAGACGCATATGCAAGGGCTTTGGAGGTTGTCGAAGACGTAAAACTTCCTGATCCCGAGAGAATCTTGAAATCCTTCCCGCATCAGCTTTCTGGCGGCCAGCAGCAACGCATCGTGATTGCCATGGCGTTAATGTCAAAACCAAGTCTGTTGATTCTCGACGAGCCCACAACAGCGTTGGACGTGACAGTGGAGGCCGCTGTAGTAAAATTGGTGAAAGATTTAGGTAAGAAATACGGCACCTCTATGTTGTTTATCTCGCATAATCTTGGATTAATCTTAGAGACATGCGACCGGATTTGTGTGATGTATTCCGGAGAAGCAGTGGAAACTGGGCGTATCGAAGATGTATTCGACAAAATGCAACACCCATATACTCAGGCTTTGTTCCGCTCTATCCCACTGCCGGGCGCCAATAAAAACGATCGCCCCCTAGTGGCCATCCCCGGCAACTTCCCATTGCCTCACGAACGACCCAACGGTTGTAACTTCGGTCCAAGGTGTGACTATTTTGAGGCCAGACGCTGTGACCAAGGTAGCATTAGCATGAACACCGTGCCCTATGGAGATCGCCATGGTTCTCGCTGCTTAAAATGGAGTGAGATTGATTGGGACGCCCCGCTGGAATTGGCTGAACAGAAAACCAAGGCCGAGCCCGGCCGCGTGGTACTTAAAATTAAAAATTTAAAGAAATATTATGAAGTGACTGCCAACGCACTATTTGGCGGGGCTAACAAAAAGGTTGTAAAAGCTAATGAAACTCTCAGTTTTGAAGCACGTGAATCTGAAACTCTAGCGATAGTTGGGGAATCTGGTTGTGGTAAATCAACCTTTGCTAAGGTGCTTATGGGACTGGAAACTGCCACCGAGGGTGAGATATTGCTCGAAGGTCAGAATATTGAAGGCATCCCGATTGAGAACCGCAACACCAAAACGATCGCCGATGTTCAAATGGTATTCCAAAACCCATTCGATACCCTCAACCCATCGATGACCATTGGCAGCCAAATTGTACGAGCTTTGGAGGTGTTTCGAGTCGGTAAAACTGCGATCAACCGACAAAAGAGAATGTTGGAGCTGCTTGATTTGGTAAAACTACCGCGCGACTTCGCGGATCGCATGCCGCGTCAGCTCTCAGGGGGTCAAAAACAAAGAGTTGGTATTGCCCGCGCCTTCGCAGGTGATGCTAAAATCGTAGTGGCCGACGAGCCCGTTTCGGCATTGGACGTGTCGGTGCAGGCTGCCGTTACGGACCTGTTGATGGAAATTCAACGTAAGCACAAAACTACCTTGCTATTCATCAGCCACGACCTGTCTATTGTTCGTTATCTCTCAGATAGGGTTTTGGTAATGTATCTCGGTCATGTCGTTGAAATGGGAACTACCGAACAAGTGTTTCAGCCGCCCTATCACCCATATACTGAGGCACTATTAAGTGCGGTCCCAATAGCTGACACCTCAATTCAGAAAAAGCACATTGTGCTTGAGGGAGATATCCCATCGGCGATGAACCCTCCATCGGGCTGTCCGTTCCAAACCCGCTGCGGTTGGAAGGCCGAGGTTCCAAATGGACTGTGCGATAGTGAAGTCCCTATAGTGCGTCAATTGCCAGGCGGGCATCAAATTAAATGTCATTTGGCAGATGACATTCTGGCCCGTATGGAACCTGTGATTAAAATGACTGCGGGATAACACCTAGTAAGATTTAAACAGGTAGAACCGCTTGGTACAGTCGGTTTTTAGGGTGTTAAATCCTAGCAGGGGAACGCAACAAACCTAAAAAATAAATCTATCTTTACACATATAGGAGGTTGCACCGTGACGCAGATACAGAGATATATAGATGGAATTAAGTGTCCTAAAGTGCGACACGCCGCATGAGAATATTTTTAGTACATAAAAAGCATTAAGGCTTAATTTTTAGAGTAAATAACTTGGGGGCAATGGCCATGGCCGGATCAGTAAACAAAGTCATCATCATCGGAAATTTGGGACAAGATCCTGAAGTTCGCAACTTCCCAAGCGGTGGTAAGGTTTGCAACTTTTCGGTTGCTACCTCCGAAAACTGGAAAGATAAAAACACAGGTGAGCGCCGCGAGCGAACCGAATGGCACCGCGTTTCTATAACTTCAGAGCCACTGGTTCGGGTTGCAGAGCAATATTTACGCAAAGGCTCCAAAGTTTATTTAGAAGGCCAATTGGAAACTCGCAAATGGCAGGATCAGTCTGGGCAAGACAAATACACGACTGAGGTTGTGTTGCGCCCCTACAGGTCCGAGCTAACTATGCTCGATAGTCGCAGCGAAGGCAGTCAAGGAGGTGGTGGGAATTACATGGCCAATCAAGGTGGCGGTCAAAGTGGTGGTGGATCGTTAACCGATAAAGGTGGCAGCCAAGTTGATAGCTACAATAGCCCTGCTCCATCAGCAGATCTTGATGATGAAATTCCGTTTTAAAACCCTTAGCGCTGTCGCGGAAAACTCTTTGCGCAAGAGTTTGTTGCATCGTGCAAAACAGACAAAACAAGTTCAGTTGGAACATCAGAAGTCATAAATGACTGCCCAATTCCGCGCACCATTATATAATTTAATTGCCCTCCAACAACCTTTTTATCCTGCCCCATCAAAGCTAAGAGTTCTTTTGCATTGGGCATTTCACCCTCAATATCACAAATATCTGTCTTCATCCCCATTGCCCTAAAGTGAGCGCGTACTCGAGATGGATCTTCCTGGGAACATAAGCCCAAACGTACGGATGTTTCGAACGCTAAAGCGCAACCAATAGCAACACCCTCACCGTGCAACAGCCTGTCTGAATAGCCTACCGCCGATTCCAAGGCATGACAAAAGGTATGTCCAAGATTAAGCAACGCACGCTCACCCTGCTCAGTTTCGTCGCCAATTATAATATCAGCCTTCATTTGGCATGAAATTTGTACCGCCTCAATCCGCGCAAGGATATCTCCTTTGGCCAGGGATGGCCCGTTTTTTTCCAACCAGGTAAAAAATGATGCATTTCCCAACAGGCCATATTTGACCACCTCTCCATAGCCCGCAATAAAGTTACGCTTAGTTAAAGTATTCAAAACATCAATATCTGCAAGAACCAAACTTGGTTGATGAAATGCGCCTACTAAGTTTTTACCCTGTTGAGTGTTGATCCCAGTCTTGCCGCCCACGGAACTGTCTACCTGCGCTAACAGGCTGGTTGGAATTTGTATAAAGCGTACCCCCCGACGCAAAATAGCTGCGGCAAAGCCAACCAAATCACCAATCACACCACCGCCCAAAGCTATTACCACATCGCGCCGCTCAACTTTTTCGTTTAGAAAGAAGTCGATGGTTTGACTGAGGAAAGGCCAGCTTTTGGTATTTTCCCCTGCTGGTAGAGTCAGGGTGGAGTGAGTTATTCCAGACTTTTCTAACGCTTCCTCTAGAGAAGACAAATGAAGCAGCGCTACATTGCTGTCTGTGACAATAACCACTTTTGCGCGCCTCAAAAAAGGTTTTATATATTGGGCGCTTTTACCTAAAAGGCCTTGACCTATATGAATATCATAGGCCCGATCGCCCAAAGGTACATGCACACAAACACTCATAGTTGACCCCCTGCTTTATTTAGCACGTCTGTCCGTTGGGCCAATGCACCTAATACATTCTGCGTGGTTTGCGCAATCGAACAGCTAGAACTAGAAGTGATTGTAAGCTCTGCTTGATCATATTGAGCTTTACGATCATCAAAAATTTTGGTCAATGTTGCTTTGGGATTCAAAGTTTTGAGCAACGGGCGAGAGCTTTTATGCCGTACCCTTTCCCATAATAATTGCAAATCAGCATTCAAAAACACAGATATACCTAGTTCCGCGATCAAGGCACGGTTTTCAGTAGACATAAACGCACCACCACCCGTTGATAAAATACAAGGAGATCCATGCAATAGACGCTTAATTATCTGGGATTCAACTCTACGGAAAAAAACAGCCCCATCATGTTCAAATATGTCAGAAATACTTCTATTTGCGGCGACAGAAATCTCATGATCAGAATCCACAAAGGAAACGGCCAAAGCAGCAGCCAAAGCTTTGCCGACTGCGCTTTTTCCGGACCCCATCATACCAACCAGAACAACTGTTTTGTTGAGCGACATGTGAATTATTCCACGTTTTAAGATTAACTTGCCTTATATCTTCAATGGCGCGATTGTTACAAAAAGACCATAAGAAATTATAGAATTAAAGGAAAGCTCTTCACCATGTTAAGAATGTTAAAGTATTTTGTCTACTTATTGATTCTGACATGTATCTTATTTGTGGCATTCGCCTATGCAGGACCTACGTTAGGAATCAATTTTACTGCGGATATGAAATTGATTGAACTACCATTTAATTTAAAAATTAATTAAAATGAGAACTTTTTTACCCATCATAATTTTACTTTGGGCTACGCCACTATTAGCGCAAACTAATACCCCTATATCAGCAATTGATTGGCTGTCGCAACCAGGTCTTGCGCCCCTTAGCAAGGATAACCTGATAGAAACTGATCCATCCATAGGCGCATTGTTGGAAGAAGTTACTGTCATCGAACTAGATACGCCAGAGGATAAAATTTATGGGCTAATACCAGCTAATATTTCGGGTATACAACTGAATTTTTGGACTGATTTGGACCCAAATACCGTACAGCAAATCATCGGATCTTTGTCAGAATCGGGGCTACCAGCTACCGACGACCTTTTGCTGCGTGCCTTATTGGCAGACTCTGTGGGAGGTAACGCAGTATTACGTGTACGGGCAAAAGCTTTAATTGAACGTGGCGCTGTTTATGCCGCTTTTAATCTCTTAGGGCAGTCCCAGGTTGATAATTTAGAAAATTTTAATTTATTTTCAGAGGCTTCTCTTCTGACAGACAATTTTGAAAGAATGTGCAGCCAGCTCAATGCTGCAAGCTATTTTTCGAATGATGAAGCTCTACAAGTCTATTGTCACGCGCGGGCTGGCTCTTGGAATACCGCTGTTTTGAAATATTTCACTCTTGACACTTTGGGAGCATTTGCACCCACTACTTCAAGCTTGCTAGCGGCCTATCTTGACCCTGAACTGGCAAATAACCTTATTTTACACAAAGTTGACTACACAAAACTAACACCATTAGAATTCAAGCTACGAGCCGGCGTAGGCCAACCAGTTTTCACCAAATCTCTTCCACTAAAGTTTGCAGCATCTGACTTAAGTAAAGCGAGCAGTTGGAGACAACAAATTGAAGCCGCAGAGCGCTTGAGCGCGATGGGCAGCCTATCGGCTATTGAGCTTCTAGCAAAGTACAAATCTGGTAAAATATCTGCCTCAGGTGGAATTTGGGACCGCGTATTTGCTGTACAGCAGCTAGATCGCGCACTTGAAGATCCCATTATTGACCCCAGTAAAGAGTTACGTGTTTTTTGGACATCTATGAAGAATAGTAAACTCGCCGCACCCCTGGCCCGGGCATGGGCTGATAAACTCATCGAATTTGGTCAAGTTCCACAGGAAAATGAAATTTTTTTTCAAATGCAGGTCCTTTCAAGAGCTAACGCATTCGAATTTAAGCCTACAATGGCCCGACTACATCGCTATAACCCAAACGTATTAGCTGTAACTTATGAAAACCTTATGTTGCAATTAGATCAAGAAGTTTCGATTTCCAAGCCGTTCCGATCTGCTAATATGCTGAGAGGCATGAGGTTAATATCAGATGCACTAAAGGGAAATGAATCTGCTCTCTTTGAAGCTATTTTACACTATCAGGCAATGGGTCTCACACAGCTTGCAAAACAATTAGTTATGGAGTTTATGATCTTGGCACCCAGTCGATGAGTTTACAATGGATTTCAAGCTTTCTGGAAGCTAAAGCTGCCGAATTGGGCGCAGCGCGAAATACTCAAATAGCCTATGCAACCGACCTTAAGGATTTTTTAAAATTTATCGAACATAGGGACTCAAGCTTTGCTGTGGCAGACCGTGCTATAGTTGAGGAGTATTTGGTGCAATGTGCCTCTTTTGGTCTCGCAACAGCTACCAAAGCCCGTAGACTATCATCGATCAAACAGCTCTTTTGTTTCTTATTTGAGGAAAACCTTCGAAAAGACAATCCCACTATTCAGTTAAGAGGGCCCAGAAAGGACAAACGTCTGCCTAATTCGCTGAGCATTAAAGACGTTGAGAAAATACTGCAAGGCGCTCGAACAATTCCAAAAAGCAAGTCTGACAAAATGCGGCTAACCTGTTTAATGGAGATGTTGTATGCTACCGGCATGCGGGTAACAGAATTGGTTAGCCTGCCGGTAGCAGCAGCCCGTGGTGACCCGCAAATGATATTGGTGCGCGGCAAAGGTAGCAAAGAACGTATGGTTCCCCTGTCTAAAGTGGCTCGACAATCGATTTTGGGATGGCTTTTGTTCCGGGATACTGATGGGAGCAATACCAATTCTCCTTTTTTGTTCCCGTCGCGCAGTAAGGAAGGGCATTTGACCCGAGTTTGGTTTTTTTTACAAATAAAAAATCTTGCGTATTTAACTGGTTTAAACGCTGACAAAGTCACACCACACAGTCTACGACATGCTTTTGCTACCCATTTATTAGCCGGTGGTGCTGATTTAAGGTCAATTCAGACACTTTTAGGGCATGCAGACATTGCGACCACGGAGATTTACACCCATATCCAAGATGAAATGCTACGTAATTTGGTGCTAAAGCACCATCCTTTAGCGTACCCTCTAAAAACAGGCGAGTAATGGAAAATTTTGAGTTTGGAAGAGAGTTCTGGATTACCGTTGGAGCGGTTTTTATCCTATTAATAATGTCTGGTTTTTTTTCTGGCTCCGAGACAGCATTAACCGCTGCTTCGCGTAGCAAATTGCAGGCCAAAGCAAATAAAGGCTCGGCCGGTGCTGCACGTGCCTTGAACGTCACAAACGACACCGAGAGATTGATTGGCTCCATCTTACTTGGAAATAACTTGGTTAACATTCTCGCAACGTCACTAATCACAGCCCTATTCACACAAATGATGGGCGAAAATGGTATTCTTCTGGCTACTTTGGTCATGACATTTTTGGTACTAGTTTTCGCTGAGGTCCTCCCTAAAACCTATGCCATCACCAATGCCGAGAGCGCCGCGATCAGCGTGTCGCGACCAATTTCAGTATTCGTATTTATTTTTGCTCCTATTGTAAGCTTTGTGCGCTTTTTGGTTCGTGGTGTGCTGTGGATATTTGGTGTAGCCACGGACCCTGATACCAATATTTTGGCTGTTCGTGAGGAAATTGCAGGTGCGCTTACCCTTGGACACCAGGAGGGTGTTGTCGAAAAAGAAGATCGCGACCGCATTTTAGGTGCCTTAGATCTGTCAGACCGCACGGTTGAAGAAATAATGTTACATCGATCTGGAATTGAGATGATAGATGTTTCCCTGCCCGCTGAAGAAATTTTATCACAATGTCTAGAGAGTGCACATACACGCCTACCACTTTATCGTGGCAATCCTGAAAATATAGTAGGCGTGATTCACGCAAAGGATTTAGCACGTGCTATGGTAAAGCTGACGCGAGATAGTAAAAATCGTGAAAAGGCTCTTGAACAGTTCAAAGTACTTGATGTGGCCATGGAACCCTATTTTGTTCCTGAGACTACTCCACTAGATGATCAAATGAGGCAGTTTTTAAAACGCCATACGCATTTTGCATTGGTGGTTGATGAATATGGCGCCTTGCAGGGGCTAATTACTTTAGAAGATATTTTGGAAGAAATTGTTGGAGAAATTACAGATGAATTTGATACTAGCGACAATTCAGTAACTAAAGCACAAGACGGGCACGTGATTGTTGATGGGGCTATGACGATCCGAGATCTGAACCGTGCGCAAGAGTGGAATCTTCCAGATGAAGAAGCCAATACTTTGGCTGGCCTAGTGATACATGAGGCACAGATGATCCCCTCTGAGGGTCAAGTGTTCGTGTTTTATGATTTTAGGTTTGAAGTGGTGGGCCGTAAGGAAAATCGTATTATAAGTCTTAAAATACAAAAACTGTAATATAACAGCAGTAAGGATCTTTGAAAAGAGACACCTGTTTTATATTAATTGAATTAACGTTAATTTCAACGACGGTATTTTTTTGTCAAGCAATGTCTGATATTAATATTATTGGTTAATAAAATTTCGAATTAAATTGAAAGGTTTTTTTAT
>Ga0209502_10004154_pt1 | contig 10978 bp, 16 predicted proteins | sample ArcticOcean_MG_C_10_FD_187442 | JGI IMG/M metagenome (GOLD analysis project Ga0209502, IMG submission 187442) | Marine microbial communities from western Arctic Ocean - ArcticOcean_MG_CB11_90 (SPAdes) (version 2) | ecosystem: Environmental > Aquatic > Marine > Oceanic | place: Arctic Ocean...
GATCTTGGACAGTTCAGAGAAGAACATAGTCTTGGTTGTCAGGTATGCTTGGATGCCATAGAATACAATCGCTGCTTCATTAGGTGTACATATGTGGATATCCTTCGGAAGAGATATAAACGTGTTCCAGTGGAAGAATTCCAGCAGTTGATTACATGATGTGTGCGCGCCACCAAGGATGACATAGTCTGGATTGATAAAATCATCATCGGCATTGTGGGTGCTCGAAAGGTCTGGAGCATACACAAATCGGTGGATTGCTTTGTCGGTGGCCAATGTGCGAACCAACTTGTCCAGCACTGAAATATCAAGAGTCGTCTTGAGCACGACTGCTGTCTGCGTTTTACGAATCAACTTCAGTACTGCATCGATGGTGATTGAAGAATCATCAAGGGAAGTGGGTGTACAGACAAAGGTGAGTGTTGGTTCACGATCAACGAGTTGATCGATGGTGATGTCATAGATTGGATCTACAAGAAACCGATCTACGTGGGGGCATAGGGAGCGTTCTACTGCCTTGCCCATTGTGCCATGTCCTACAATAGCAACCAGACTCTTGTCTGACTTACCATATGCAGGGTCTTCTGAAAACATGCTGGTCTGATTGGGTGTTTGTGTTTCTTCATTCATATGTGTGTTCCTCAACGTAGAGTTCTATTATAGTCGAACGGGATTAGGATGTCAATAAGGATTGGTGACATAGTAATACATCCGAAACATCCGTCGACGTACCATATAGTTTTTGTTTTGTTTGGGACGCCATCCAAAGAAACGAGCAGAGGAGTGCTTCCTTTTGATCATCCGCTTCGTCATGTGCTGGCGAGGTTGGATGATATACTTGCCCAGACATCGACCTGCTCGTCGACGTTGGTATGGCAACATATTTCTTCTTGTCTTTGCTATCAACTGATCGTTATCTCCGCTTCTGTCTTGATGACGACTCGTGCGCCACATGGTAAGATGGTGCTGTCGTTGCCACCATAGATCACCGTGGATGCACCATGTATTTCTACTTGGTGACCATAGGTGTTGCTGCGTCCTTCCTTCACAGTGAGGACAGGTTCGTTGGTTCCGTTCTTCAGGTTGGAACGGATGATATGCTGGTTTACATGGATGTATTTGATTGTCATGCTTTCTTCCATATGAACGTCATGTCATAGTTGTAGTATGGGGTTGTTATATCATTATTCAAACGAAAGTTCAGCACAGCATGGCGTGTTTCTTTGGTATGATAGTCGTGACCCATGACAAGACCACCTTCCTTAATCTTGGGATACCAAGCAGTCATCTCGTCTTGGAGTTGTTGCTGTGTCAGGTGGGCATCAAAGAACACAAAGTCCATTGAGTCGTCTTCATACTTCGCTGCTGCCTCAATAGTGTCCATCTCGAGTATCGTTGCACGGTCTGCACAACCAGACCAATAAATGAAGTTGATGGCAGTGTTGCGGATAAACTCTATCTGTTTCTGGTCGCGCACCATCTTACCACCACCGATCTGATCTACATATGGTTCCCACTTGTCCACACCAATCAACTCATCGACGTTGGTGCACACCTGCAACATGGTACAGAAACTGTTTGCTTGGTACAAACCCAACTCAACACCACGGAGGTTCTCACCGTGCGCTGCTACTGCAAGAAGTATTGAGCGATTGTCTGGGAATGTATGTGTGAAGTCATATGTGTCACTACCTTCTGATGGATCAGCAGGGGTGTGATTCTCAGGAGTCCTCCTGTCTGTATGGGATGGTTTGCCGTATATATATCTGATAGTCATAGTGGGTATACCTTGCTGATTACTTGTGCACATGCCTTGGCGATGTCCATGTGTTCGAGTTGAGTTCCATTTTCACTGCGCAGTTCTATGTAGTGTATCCAAGAGCGCAGAGTTCCGTTCATGTACAAACGCGATACTGTGTTGCCTTCGGGCAGTACACATCGTGCTTGTTCCTTTGCGATACCATGGTCGATTGCCCACTTGTATGCATTCTTCGCTGCGGTTAATACGTGGAGTTGCTGCATCTTCCAGTCTGTGTCAAGGCGTGAACCCTCTTCGAGTTCTACACTGTTCTGTCTGTTCTTCTCGTCCTGTAGGCGAGCATCACGCAACTCAAACGCTCCACCTACCAGTTCATCAACAGGATTGGCATATCGCTGACTGAACTCTTGGAATGAGAACGACCTGTGGCGCAGCATCTGTCGTGCTATGTCTCTGGTTGTTTCTATCTCAAGACACATGCTGACCATTTCGAATGGACTAAAGTGCTTGTGCTTCAGCAGGTATGCCAGCAACTTTCCATTGGTTGCAGTGTTCATCTGGTTTGATGGGTTTGATACACGCGCAGAATACGCGACAAGATCCCCTATACTATTGTTGGTTGCTATAGCGTTGAATGCATCTGCTGCTTTGCTGTAACTGATTAGTTCGACTTTCATTATTACTCCTCGAAGGTATTTGCATATGCCCATTCCAAAGCACCACCTGCTTCTCTGGATAGTGGACGGTTTTGGTACCAGTTGCCTGTTTCTTGATCGAGTTCAGTACACATCATGGCAATCTGGTCTTGTGTGATGGGATACTTCTTCTTGACTGCGTTGCATGCTGTTGCGATCATGATAGCATACATCTGCGAGTACCAACCAGACTCGTTTACGGACTTATACTTCTCTGCCATTTTGTTCGGGAAGAACGGGCAGTCACGGTATCCAGTCCATGAGAAGTTGGTGTTTGTTAGAGAGGACTTGCGATACTCAAGCACCTGCTTGCGCATCTCTGGGGACATGCGGTCGAGGAATGAGTTGCCTGTCTTCTCAACATATGGATATAGAATCTTCAACTTACCAACAGAGATAGGTGCACCTGTCTTACGATAGAAGAAGTTGTGCGCACCCTTGTAGTCTGCTGGGATATAGTACATGCGCGAACTGTCTTTGGTCTGCTCGTCACCGAGTTCACCGAGGTACTTGTTCAGGGCAAACCAGAACTGCTTGATCTCATCTGCCTCGACCACTCGGTCAAGGTCGAACACAATGCGGAACTTTGGTTTCTCTGGCGTGGATGACGCAGTGGAGTAGATGATGAAGTTGTGCTTCAGGGACTCGACCAGTTTGCCCACATCACCAGTGAAGTCGTCAACGTCGACTGCTGCCCACTTGCCCCACTGGGTCACGTTCTTGTTAGACCGTGTGCTCTCTTCCACATACAGGGAAGGACTGATGAGATATGCATCCAACTTGGTGTCAAGTGGTTGCTTGGACAGGAATTCCAACAGGGCAGTGAACTCCTCCCATGTGGCGAAGTCTGCCCGTCTGTGCGTTTTATTATCGAACGCTGATTTGAATATTGTTAGCGAGTACATGATTTATCCAAAGAAGTCTTCAAGTGATATAGACTCTTCCTCTGACCAACCAATCGCTTCAAGTACAGGTCGGACAACAGCGAGGAATGCCTTGTCGAATTGTTTGTCATAGTCAACATACTTATGTAGACCAAAGTCCTCAGGCAGATAGTCGTAGAACGAGATGATGTTCTGCTTGATGTGGTTCTTTGGGTTGAGGTAGATGAACTTGATCTTCTCTCCATCCTTGATGGCAGTGTGACGCTTCTCCAGACCACCATCCTTCAACAACTTGTTATACGTCAGGGCACCACGCACGTGGATCGGGCATCCTTTCTTGTATACAGTATTGTGGTCACGCCACTTACCTATGTCTGATACACCACGTGGGAATGCGACCTCATGTGGTTGTAGACCGTTGAAGTGCTTGCGGAATAGTTGTATAGCATTCTGCGTGTCCTTCTCTGTACCAGTAATCATGATCTTGAACAAACCCTTCAGGGCATCACGACAGGAGGCAGGAGTCGAGGACTTGACTGCTTCAATGCCCATGATCTTCAGTTTAGGTTTCGCATACTGCACACCCTCATTGTTGTGCACGTTCAGGATGTAGCGTTTCTTGGCAGTCCAGATACCGTTGTCTGCGATTGCCTCACGACCCATCACCATCTTGTTGTCATAGGCATTCATGTATGTAGCGAGGTCTTCATATGACTTGGTGAATAGAGGCACGAACTTGTCCTTGCCTATCTGGTCAAGCAACTTGACTGTCTGTGCGGTGTCGGTCAATCCCATCTTCTCGACCAGTGGACCAAAGTTCACATACAGCGAGTCAGTGTCCATGGCAACCACATAGTCGAAGTTGTCCGTACCAACTATCTTGTTCATGTAGTCATTCACTGCACGTTCTGCCCAGCGGATAGACAACTGACCAGACAGCGTGATTGCTTCTGCCATGCGGATGTCGTAGTATCGGAACCACCTGTTAGCGAGTGCGCCATAAAGTGAGTTCATCATAATTTTAATCGCCATTTGCTGATTGTCGAGTTTGGCGATATCTTTCTCAGCAGCAGCATCACCTGCCTCAACCTGCCCTTGCAACTTGAGCATGTTCTGTTTGATCTGCTTCCTCTCAGCATACAGTCCATGAATGATATTGGGCAGCACACCCTGTCCATCCTTGGTGAAGTGTACGCCATTAGCGGCAATTGATTCGGACGGTGATACTGAGTCAGGTCGAGTACGGTCAAGGCAGTTGTCAACAGTGACTCCAACAGTGCGGTTGCCTGAGATAGTCTCAGGTGACATATTGTACTGCATGATGAGGTGAGGATACAGAGAGTTCAAGTCAAACGATACCACCCACTTGTGGCGACCGACCTGTGGTTCCTTAACATAACCACCAGCGAATGCCTCAGCATCGTTTTCTTTCTTGGGAGGTACAACAACCTTGCGCTTACATAGTTCGCGATAGATGTATGTGTCCCATAACTGAGTTGTGCCGAATGCTTCTTGATAGTTGCACCCACCCTTGTATGCTATGGTCATTGCCAGTTCAATCAAACCGATCTTTTCATCAATACGCTCGACCAGCTGGACATCCTTGATGTTGTAGTCGATGAACTTCTGGTAGTCTTCCTTGTACAGCGTGTACAGGTTGCCATGCTCCTCATAGGAAAGTTTCTTCTCACCTAGTACCACGTTGGCGATGTGGTCAAGTTTGTACGACTCCTGTACACCAAAGGTCAGGTTGCCAAACTTCTGGAACAACTCGTAGTAGTCCAACTGCTCAATGCCCACCATATCATATGTCTGCATTTCGCGACCCTTGACGTGGATGTTCTTCTCACGGACTACGTTCCACGGAGAATACTTCTTGTATGTGTCACCACCAATCATACGCTTTGTGCGGTTGATCAGATATGGGAAGTCGAATCCACGACAGTTCCAACCAGTGACAACATCAGGGCAGGTGTCCTTTCCGTTCCAGAAGTTGACAAACTTCAACAGCAGGTCGACTTCGCCAGCGCACTTGATGAACTTGATGTCAGCAGGGTCAACGTCAATGTGCTTGGTGCATAGTTCAGGGTCATACTCGTCGAGGAGTGCCCAAATATAATAGGTTGGTTTGCCGTGGTACTTGAGGCAGATAGACTGGACTTCGCGGAGGGCATCAACAGGTTCAGGGAACCCATCGTCAGAGGCAACCTCGATGTCGATGTCAGCAACCAGCACCTGCTTGGGGTCAAACTGTATCTCGTTGGGAAACTTATCTTGGATGTACTGCGCGGCAAAATTGTTATTGCCATGTGCTTCGAGTGAATCCACATATTCATAACGCTTGCTGAATTCGGTTGCCTCTTTCATTGTATCGAAAGAGACAGAGGATACTGGACGACCGTCCATCGTTGTCCAACCTTCATTGTTGTTCTTTGATGTCAGGTACATGATTGGATTGAACGTATCTCGAAACTGCTCGCGCACTCCGTTGTTATACCCACGGTAACAGATGTTGTTGCCAATGCGGGAGATATTGGTGTAGAACTTCATTCAGTACTCCATAATTTAGACTCTATTCTACAGCAACAAGAATAGGAAAACAACTCAAAATTTATCAAATATAATAAAGTCCCTCAGCAATGGTCCATTTACAGATTTTGGGTTTGCTGATGTGTCAGTAAACATATCAGAGTAATCTAGATTGGTATTATTGCTAGTTTTGCAGTAGTATTGTTTACAACAGACTTCGAACAATTCGCCATATCCTAGGTACTGATTGTTCTGAACAAACCCCAGTGAAATGTAATCATGAATACTGTATTTGCTGGGCAGCAACCACATCTTTTCGGGGATATATCTTGAAGGAATGAAAGAATTCGCAGAATGTTGCATGATAGTCATCGGACCAATGTACCTCTTACTTGCAGATGGTCCATCCAGAATATTATTTAAATGATTATCCATCCATACAGCAAGTTTGGGAGATAGACTATACAACTCCATGGCCACACCTGGAAAAAATCCTTCTACATTGCCCCAACACGCATCATACATTTCCCTAAATGAGTCTTCATTTATGAGAGCAGCATCATGTTCCATGATAAATATATCCTCACCATCAGCAATCTTTCTGATTAGCATGTGGTGAGAATGTAGAATACTGTTCAGTACACCAGATACTATACCACAGGGTTCTATAGGAAGTGTATCTGGTGTTGTACACTGTACAGGAATTATGTTTAGAATATCTTTTAATGGGGCAAAGGACTTCAAAGACTTCTCCATATAACTCATAGAGACTGGGTTGTTGAAGTCCACGATCATATAAGCATCGTGCATAGATTATCCTAAACTATAGATTGCACGAGCATCATGCATGTGACAAAGACCGTAGAAGTCAACGTCGTCCATATGGCGATGTCTCTCTTACGCATTACCCTTTGTCTTCCATCTTTATGAAACGACATTTTCTTCTCCTGATAATTGATTATTTCTTGTTTCCAATGTTGTATTTTTGACACAATTCCCATTCACCCTTTTCTTTGAAAGAAACAATTTTTATTTGTCTCAGGGGAGTTTTATCCTGTGCCTTTGTGTTATCGACAATGTTGACCAGTCCCCAATCGCTTAACAAAGTTGTAATCGTATTTCTTCTTCCTATATCAGACAATTCAAGATTTGCTTTCTTTCCGTCTAACAAGAATAATTCTTTGAAGTGTACTATAAAATAGCGACCCTGTTTATGCAATATGTGGCATGACTGGAATAACTTTTGCTCCTTCCTTGATGCAACTCCGATTCTTGTCAAGGTCTCACGAACCTTCAGAAAGTCGTCTGGTTCGTTTAGAGTGATCTCGAGCATTTCGCTGGGAGACCAGTTCACTACTAATTCATTCATGAGATGTAACCTTTTTATGTATAGTCGTCGCATATCCAATATGCGACTCTATTTAGTCAGCGACGTTTTCCTCCTTCTGACATTTTCTGCTTCATCTCTTTAAATTGTTCTGGTGTAAATAGGTCAAGTACAGACTCTGCCTTGGCGTCACTGTACCCATAATATTTCTTGACAATATCCACGTTGGATATATTCTCTTTCTTAACCCACTTGCTGAAACGTTTACGGGGGCGGATTGAAGACCGCAGGAAGTCATACTGCATACGACCGTCCACATGGTGATTACGGTTCATCTCATTAGCAAGTAGAACCGTATCTTGAAAATATGAGAGTCCACGGTTGATCATGAATGCTGGATACTTGGACTCTTCCATTGGATCCATTATGTCTTTCTTGTTCTGGTTAATACTATTCAGAAAATCGAAAGGGTTGTTACTCATTAGTGTATGGTCTCTGAATGATGGGGAGATGCCAAGGCATTAACAACATCCGCGTATAAATCATATGCCAGATTTTTTCCATAAACTTTCTCTAGTGCTTGTAGTTCAACCGCACTAAATCCCATGAGGTGGGAAGTTGCCAATTTCTCTATTTCGGAAAGTAGTTCTGTCAACTTTTGATAGAGTCCTCTACTAAACTCTCTATCCTCCATGGGGTCATCGGGGAAGTCTTCCATTACTTATATTCCAGGTTAGCCATACACTCAGTTAGACACGCCACCATATTCAACTCAGCATCTGCAACAAACGCTGCCTTGTACTGGTAGTCCGCAAGGATGAGAACCAGTTGCGGAATACTGTTAGCAGAAACTTTATCGGTCATAGTATCGTAGATACCACGAAAGATTGCTGCGCTGTCCACGTCCATGTTGTTGGCAGTCCACTTACGCATTTCCTTGAAGTCTTTTGCCTTGAGGTGTGAATACAGGTCGGCGATGCTCCCGCTTGTGGACTTGCTTATAACAGCGAGATCCAGGGTGCTGCCTCTCGAGTGGCGTTGGAGTTCATTGAGGATTCGCCGCCAGTCTGGGGCATGGCGCATGATCAACTCAGCAACAAGGTCGGGGTTATCTACAGTGATGCCCTCATCATGAAGGATACCCATGGCACGTTTCATGAACTGTTCGCACAGTTGTACCATATCCTTCTTGCTTGTATTGAACTCGACAACGCCACAACGAGAGTGCAGCGGTTCGATAATCTTATTCTTGAAGTTACATGTGAGGATGAAGCGACAGTTATTACTAAACTCCTCGATGAACCCACGCAATGCGGGTTGTGTTGATTGTGCGTTCAGGTAGTCTGCCTCATCAAGTATGACCACCTTGTACCCACCTTGCAGGGAGATGCTTGATGCGAACTGCTTGATCTTGCCACGCAGGGTGTCGATGTTACCAGACTCGGAAGCATTGATCAAGATATAGTCCAAACCAAGTTCATTACATATTGCTCGAGCGACAGTAGTTTTTCCAGTACCAGCGGTGCCAGTCAGTAAGAGGTTGGGCACTTCACCAGTGTCGACAATCTCTTGGAAGGTGTTTTTGAGGTGTGGAGTCAGTACGCACTCTTGGATATTCTTCGGGCGATACTTCTCGCACCATAATGAATCTTGCATATTGTAAACTCCATAATATAAATAGTGAGCAGTTTGCCTCATGCTCAGGAGGCGGGTGCGTTGCACCGACCAGAGCGAGTTTAGTGTCTTCTCGAGACGTTCAAACTATCGTGCGCCAAGCATTTCGTATGCAGATGCAACCATTGCGCGGGTTGGTGTACCCAGACGATAGAAAGTTTTCGCTGCACCTTTGCTGTTCGTACGAACGTTGCCAAAGATAGCGTAACCATCTGCGCGCAGTTGACGAACAACATCGTGTGGATTGCCAGCAGAGAAACGTGAAGCAATTTGCTTCGCAGTGAGTTGCTCGCCAGACTTGAGTGCAGTCAAAAGACGTGCTGATTGTGATTGTGCCATTATGTAATACCTAATAAAAAATGTGTCCGTTGTTAAAGGTGGAACACTATACCTTATTCTTGCTGGCGAGGCAGGGATCGAACCTGCGACATCTTCATTAACAGTGAAGCGCACTACCGCTGTGCTACTCGCCAATACAAAATTTAATAATCGTTGATACTCTCGAGGTGGGAGATGCGAGCATTATGCTCTTCACGCCACTTCTCTTCGGAAACACCCTTTCGTGCTGCTTTGGAGTTCTCATAAGTGTACTCTTTTGCTTGTGCAATTGCTTGCACCCTTCTTTGTGCCTTTGTACGGACTGAGTGTCGCATCGCTACTCCTTAATCGTTTTCTGACTGGAACTGTTCACACATCTGTGCGATCTCTACACACTGGTCGCGGAGTTGTCCTATAGCAGACAACTCTTCACCTTTGACAGCACCACGTTGACACATAGCATCAACCACAGATATGGTTGTTCGTGATGCGCGAAAAGATGCGTCATATATTGGACGAACAGAATCTACTGTTAATGTTTTAACTTCTTTGCTCATTTATTTATGCTCCGTATTTAGATGTTTTTTCGAGCGCGATGTAATACACCACGTCTATGGTTTTACAAGAAAACTTGCTTATCAGTCGCGAGGATACTTCAACGTCATAGTCGCCTGCCATTAACTTGAGGTTGGCGATATTCATGATAAAAGTAAAGTCCGTGTCTTTGCATGTTCCTGGAATCACGATATTATATGCGTTCGAAGTAGCGTCAGTGTTGTCTACAACAGATAGTTGAATACCACCATCAACAGCGGTGATCGCTACCTTGTCATGATTTAGTGCTGCTGCTGCGCTTCGTACACGCTTCAACGTTGATTCATCAAGGGTGAACGTGACTTCTGCTTCAGGCATAGGGATGTCTTTGGCAGGTGAAGTCAACACCTTTGGATCACTGTAGAAGTATTTGACGCTGGATCGACCAGATGAGTCGGACACTTTTACAGATTCGTCACCGAAGGCAAGGTCAGGCGCGTCAACAAGAGCAAGAACAGAGAGGAATTCCCCAAGGTTGTAGATGCCAACAGTCTTAGAAAAAGACTGATCGAGGTTGGCGACTGCCATTACGTTTTTTGCTTCAGCAATGGTCTTGAGTGTATTGCCTTCATGTAACATAATGTTGTCTTGGATGGTGGCGAAGTTCTTCAGCACCGACAGGGTGTTATCAGATAGATTCATACTATATTCCTTGATTGATTGTTCTCTCGAAAGAGACTCTATTGTAATCGAAACGGATTGACATGTCAACACCAGTCTCTTCTTTGGTAAAATTCCCATATAAGTCCCATGATAGCGGTATAGTTCTCTATACTACTCTGGTGAGACTGATTGTTATATGGTCTCTCTGGGCGTCGAGAAGACCGTCGAGACGGTCGCCGTCAGCGGTCATACCAGAGGTCAACGGTGCGCCTCGGGCATGACGAGCGTCCTGCTCGGTGTTGATAGGGGACTCCATAAGGTTGTCTCCTCTCCCTCGAGCGTCCTGCTCAGAGGGAATACCACCTGTCAAGGTGGTGGTTCCGACTCCTCGAGAGACCCGAGGAGCGTCCATACGGGAGTCCAGAAGACCCTTCCTTATGGTACTAGATAGCATCATTGGCGTCTGGGGTGGCATTCGAGATGCCTTCCACGGTCTCATCCACCTTGGAGTACAAGTCCATGAACGCTGTTTTTGTTTCGTCATCGAAACGGTTGGTGCACATCTCGATCGCAGTCATACGCGAGTCGAAGATTT
>Ga0209502_10004178_pt1 | contig 10951 bp, 9 predicted proteins | sample ArcticOcean_MG_C_10_FD_187442 | JGI IMG/M metagenome (GOLD analysis project Ga0209502, IMG submission 187442) | Marine microbial communities from western Arctic Ocean - ArcticOcean_MG_CB11_90 (SPAdes) (version 2) | ecosystem: Environmental > Aquatic > Marine > Oceanic | place: Arctic Ocean...
GCCGTCCGGGCTCTGCGGCATATCGAGCAGATCACAATCTGGGCAGACCGTGAGTGGCCGAGCTTCAAATGCGACTTCACCTTCGAGGTTCTCGACGCGTTGAATGAGGTGCGGCTCTACGCGGTAGCCGCCATTGGCCAGTAAGGCGTAACCCGTGGCCAGCTCCAAAGGAGTAATGCTTTGGGTTCCCAGCGCCAAGGACAGTTCGGGTGCATAGTTTGAGGTGTCGAAGCCCAGAACTTGAGCGTAGTTGATCAATCGTTTGACACCAAGGCGCTGCAGCAGGCGAATGGACACCAAATTGCGCGATTTAGTCAGGGCCCAGCGCAATCGCGTCGGACCATAAAACTTGCCTTCGTCGTTTTCTGGGCGCCAAAGGTCTCCCGCCCCGCCACCCTGCGTGACGATGGGTGCATCGTTAATAATTGTGGCCGCCGTGTACCCGGTATCTAGGGCCGCACTGTATAGAAATGGTTTGAAATTTGAGCCAGGTTGGCGCTCTGCCTGACTGGCGCGGTTGAACTTGCTCAGCTCGAAGCCTATGCCGCCGACCATACTAACAATAGCGCCATTGTTCGGGTTCAGGGAAACTAGGGCCGCCTGTACTGCGGGGATTTGAGCCAGTTGCCACAGATCACCTTCACCTTGAGTGACTCTGATCAGATCACCAACAGCGAGCAGATCGGACACGGGTTGCTGGGATGCTCCTGTGGCATTTTCGGTCAGATAGGGTCGCGCTTGGCGAATACCATTGTCCCAAAGTAGATCGGGGGTGCTGCCATCAGCCAGTAATAAAGTGGCCGCTTTTTCATCCACCGAGGTGACAATGGCGGGTTGCAGGTCGGCGACAACAGCGGCTTTCGTCAGTGCCTTTCTCCATTGGCTTATGATGTCCTCGCCAGCTGATGTGGGCGGAAATTGTTGCTCAGGGCCGCGGTACCCGTGGCGCTTATCGTAGCTAATGAGACCCTCTATGACAGACTGGTTGGCAGCTCGCTGCAGGTCGCTGCTGATCGTCGTATAAACATGGTAGCCGTTGGTATAGGCCTCCATTCCGTAGAGTTGCAACATCTGCTGCCGTGCCATTTCCGCGGCATAGTGTGCGGCAAAGCCCAGCTTAGCGCCGTGAATTCGAGCGGAGTCAGGTTCACGTCGTGCGCTTTGGTATTGCGCGTCACTGATGTAGCCCAGCGTAAGCATGCGGCCCAAAATCCAGTCGCGGCGCTGTTTTCCACCATCGGGCCCACTGACGGGGTTGTCGCGGGAGGGTGCTTTGGGAACTCCCGCGAGCATGGCATGCTGGGCTAGGCTTAATTCTCCGATGCTCCTCCCATAGTAAACCTGCGAAGCGGCCTCGAAACCGTAGGCTCGATGGCCCAGGAAGACACGGTTGAAGTACAGCTCAAAGATTTCTTGTTTGCTGAGTGCGCGCTCAATCTCGATAGCGAGCAGTATTTCGTTGAACTTGCGCATAAAGGTGCGATCGAGGTTGAGGAAGTAGTTACGCGCCACCTGCATGGTTAATGTACTGCCCCCAGAGCCCTTTTCACCGGTGAGGATCAGCTCCGAAACGGCGCGCATGAGCCCCGGCACATCGATACCGTTGTGGACAAAGTAATTGTCGTCTTCTGCCGCAAGTAGGGACTTAATGAATTGCTCGGGGATGGCATCAAAAGGCAGTGGACTGCGCTTTTGCTCACCAAATTGGCCGATGAGTTCTCCCTCGCGGCTATACACCAGCATCGGTGTTTGCAGCTTTACATCGCGCAGGGTTTCAACATTTGGAAGGTTTGGACTGAGATAAAGATAGGTGCCGGCAAGCAACCAGATGGCACCCAAAATACCGAACAAGCACAGCCGGACAATAAGTCGTAGGATGATCATTTAGTCCTTTAAAAACAGTGGTCTATAGACATTTGTGGCGGCAATGATGTCATCTGTTTGGTAATTATAAGCTTTTTCCTTCCTGTGATATATTTGGGTCTGTGGTATATCTGGAACTCATGTAGTATTACATATAAATAACCTAACTTAGTGATACCGATAGGGAAAAATGTTCGGATTAGTCGGAAAAAGAAAATCTTCAATTGTTCTTGGACTGGACATTAGTTCAACGGCAGTAAAATTATTGGAGTTGAGCTACTCAGACGACCGTTATTGCGTAGAGAGTTACGGGGTGACCTCATTGCCGCAGGACGCTGTCGTAGAAAAAGGTGTCTATGACGTAGCGGGCGTTTCTCATGCTATTCGGACGGTCGTTGAGCAGTCTCGAACCAAGGTTAAGAACGCAGCGGCAGCTGTGGCCGGCTCTTCCGTCATCACTAAATTGATCGATATGCCAGGGGGGTTGAGCGAGGACGACATGGAGATGCAGCTCACTCTGGAGGCAGATCAGTACATCCCGTATCCCCTGGAAGAGGTCGCGATCGATTTCGAGATACAGGGCCCTTCGCCGGAGCACGATAATCAGGTAGAAGTATTATTGGCAGCGTGCCGTAGGGAGACTATCGAGTCTAGGGTTGAGGCTATTGAGGGTTCAGACTTGATTCCCAAGATCGTGGACGTTGAGGCCTATGCTATGGAAAGGGCCTTTTCTGTGTTGCGGGGTCAGTTGGACCTAGATGACGGCAGTACGGTTGCTATCGTCGATATCGGCGCAACGATGACAACCTTAAGCGTGCTTAGTGATGGACTGACTATCTACACACGGGAACAGCTGTTTGGCGGCAAGCAGCTCACAGACGAAATAATGCGGCGCTACGGCTTACCACTGGAAGAAGCAGGCTTGGCTAAGAAGCGGGGGGTCTTGCCCGACGACTATGAGCCGGAAGTGTTGGAGCCGTTCAAGGAAGCGGTGGTACAGCAGGTTGCTCGCTCGTTACAATTCTTTTTCTCTTCCAGCCAGTACAACGATGTGGATCATATTATTCTCGCTGGCGGCGTTGCCTCTATGGGGGGGCTGAACGAGTTAGTGCAGGATAAGCTGGGCACGCCAACGTCAGTGGCGAATCCGTTTGCACAAATGTCGATTTCCCCCAAGGTTGATTCAGTGGCGTTGGAAAGTGATGCGTCGGCAATGATGATTGCGTGTGGCCTTGCTTTGAGAAGCTTTGGCTAATGGCGCAGATCAACTTACTGCCATGGCGCGAAGAGCGTCGTCAGGTTCTTAAAAAGGAATTCCTGGCATCTGTGGCCTTGGTTTTGGCTCTCAGCGTAGGGTTAATATTGCTCGCGGACCGCGTGATTAACAGCCAGATAGATGATCAGGCCGCGCGTAATCAGTATCTGATCGAGAATATCAAGGAGCTGGACAAGCAGGTCGCTGAAATTCGCGACCTGCAGAAGCGACGTGATCAGCTGTTGGCGCGCATGCGGATTATTCAGCGCTTACAAGGCAATCGGCCCATTATCGTGCGAGTGCTGGATCAACTTGTACGGACAGTTCCGGACGGACTTTTCTATACTAAGTTGGTTACTGTGGGATCAAATATTACCCTGACGGGTGTGGCTGAATCGAATAGCCGCGTATCGAGATTGATGCGACAACTGGATGGATCAGACTGGCTGGCAAATCCGAATTTGGACAAGGTCACAGCTGCCCCGGAGTTTGGCGATCAGGCAAATGTATTTGTTTTGACCGTTTATGTCCCGGCCATCGAAGAAGAGTTGGAGGAAGGATGAACCATGGCCTTTGAAGATACCATGCGCTCGGTGCGTGAATTTGATTTTGGCAATCTTGATTTTGATAATGTCGGGTCCTGGCCTCCTCCGATCAAGATACTTATTCGAGTGCTGTTACTGGTCTTGGTCGTTGTGGCTGGCTACTACTATCATGTTGAGGATTTGCAGCTGGCGTTAGCGGCAGCGGAGGCGAAAGAGGTAGACCTTAAGAAAGATTTTGAGACAAAGGCTTTTCAGGCAGCCAATCTGAATGCCTATCGCCAACAGATGGCAGAAATGGAGGAGTCTTTTGGTGCCATGGTAAACCAGCTGCCAAGCGACACTGAGGTGCCGGGGCTATTAGAAGATATCACCAATAAAGGGTTGCTGAATGGACTGGAGATCGCTGCGATTGATCTTCAAACTGAGAAGGAAAGCGAATTCTATGTTGAGCTGCCAATCGAGATAGTCGCATCGGGCTCATATCATGATCTGGGCGCTTTTATCAGCGGCATGGCCGGCCTGCCCCGAATTGTTACGCTTCATGATTTCCAGATAAATACCAATAGCGATAATTCGCATTTCCTCGATATAAAAATCCTTGCCAAGACTTACCGCTATAAAGACGAGGACGAGGAGGGATGAAATGCTTATCCCGTAATTTATTGCTACTATGTCTGTTAGGTGGACTGTTAGGTGCGTGTTCAGCTGGGGACTTTGCTGACCTAGATGGTTTTATGGAAGAAAAGCGTTCCCGTCCAGTCGGCATTATTGCTCCATTGCCTGTCTTTAAGGCATATGAGGCATTTGCTTACAGCGCTACGAACTTGCGTAGTCCGTTTGATCGGCCGATTGATGTTCGAGAAAACACTCAGCTGCAAGCGATTGTGGCCATCAAACCGGATGAAAATCGCTCGAAAGAATTTTTGGAACAGTTCACCCTCGACTCGCTGCTCATGGTTGGAACATTGGCGAGAGATAAGAATAACTGGATTTTGATCAAAGACCCCGAAGGGGGCGTGCACCGTGTTCGTGCGGGGAATTATTTGGGTCGTCACCATGGCAAGATAGTGGACCTGACAGATACATCTGTCGCTATAGTTGAAATTGTTAGTGATGGCACATCAGAGGGTTGGGTAGAACGCCCTCGCACAATCAAATTAGTCGGCAAATGAGCACGGGCACTATCAGGTGCCATGGCGAAAAGAGACGATATTTTGGGATAAAGGCCATGGGTAAAATACGATGGGTCGGGAGGAATAGATTGTCTAGAGCAGTCGTTGCGCTAGCGATGAGCCTTTTGGTCAGTGCGGCATTCGCTGGGCCAGTGGTGCAGGACATCGAGTTTAGCTCTAGGTCGGGCGGCAAGTTTGAAGTGCGGCTTGAATTTAATGAAATGCCGCCGGACTTCAAGATCTACGCCATTGAGAAGCCGGCTCGTATCGCGGTGGATTTTCTCGGGACGTCAAGCAGCCTTGATCAGAAGCGGTATTCATTGCCTTATGGCAATGCCAACAAAGCGGTGGTGCTCGAGTCTGGTGATCGCACTAGGTTGGTGGTCGAACTGGTGAAGCTGGTGCCTTACGAGACACGAGTGGAAGGTAACAGCCTTTTTTTGATGGTAGGCCAGGAGGGCAACGAATATCTCAAGTCTACTAGTGCTCCTCTACAAGTGAGTACAGGCGTGGTTGAAGTCATGAATGCGGTATCTGAAATTCGCGATTTGCAGTTTCAACGCACGGGCGACAGAGAGGGCAAGCTCACCCTAGAGCTGACGAACTCTCAGGTGGATGTTAACGTGTTCAGTGAAGGTGGCGAGGTTAACGTGGAGTTTATTGGCACCACAGTGGCCCCGCGCCTCCTGCGCCGCTTCGATGTGACAGACTTCGCCACGCCCGTGGACAGTGTGGATGTGAATACGACGGTCCATGGTGTGACACTGGTGCTGAAGACCACCGGTGATTTCGATTACCTCGCATACCAAGCCGATAATCAATATGTGATCAGCGTCAAGCCGCTCTCCAAGAAGGAGGCGGAGCGACGCAAGAACGAATTTACCTATGTAGGCGAAAGGATATCGCTGAACTTTCAGGATATTGAAGTTCGCGCTGTACTTCAGCTCATTGCCGATTTCACTGAGTTAAACCTAGTGGCCAGTGATACCGTATCGGGGCGCATTACTTTGCGCTTGCAGAATGTCCCTTGGGATCAGGCTCTGGCCCTGGTTTTAAAAACTAAAGGCCTGGACAAGCGTCAGGTGGGTAATGTGCTGATGGTCGCTCCGGCGGCGGAAATTGCCGAGCGTGAGCGTCAGCAAATTGAAGCGAACAGGCAAATTGCCGAGCTGGCGCCGCTGCGGTCAGAGTTTGTGCGCATCCGCTATGCCAACGCGCAGGATATCGTGGGGCTGTTCCAGGCTGGCTCAGAGGATGGCGGCAGTCTGACATCTCCCCGAGGCTCGGTGGTCGTCGATGTGCGCACCAACTCCATTATCATTACAGACACAGAGGCAAAACTGGCTGAGATTCGAGACCTGTTAGCACTTGTCGATATACCCGTTCGTCAGGTGATGATTGAGGCCCGTATTGTGATTGCTCAATCCGATGCCACCAGGAGCCTCGGTATTGAGTGGGGTGGTGGCTACTTGGACAAAAAAAGTGGCGGTGATATTGTGTCTGTTTCGGGTGATACGTTCAATACGGTAAGCCTGATCGACTCCGCAATTGACGGTACTCTTGCTTCCGTCAGCTACCCCGGAGCGTTATTAGTCGATCTTGGGATTGATGCGGCTACTAGCGGTTTTGCAATCGGTTTTGCCAGCAGTGATTTGTTCCTGACGGCCGAACTCTCAGCGCTGGAAGCTGAAGGTGAAGGAGAAATCGTTTCTCAGCCCAAGGTGATTACCGGGGATAAGCAGGAGGCTTCAATTAAGTCAGGCGTGGAGATTCCGTATCAGGAGTCTTCCCCTAGTGGTGAAACGACCACATCCTTCAAGGAAGCAGTGCTGGCATTGTTTGTAACCCCCAACATCACACCGGATGATCGCATTATGCTGGATCTCAGGGTCAATCAGGACTCAGTGGGCAAATTGGTACCTACGGGTACTGGTGGTGTTATTCCTTCTATAGACACGACTCAACTTGAAACTCAGGTGCTCGTGGGTAATGGGGAGACTGTTGTATTGGGCGGTGTATTTAAAACAGAGGACGTCGAGACAGTGGACAAAGTTCCATTCTTTGGCGACATCCCCTACATTGGTGCTTTTTTTAGGAGTGAAACGCAAGTTCACAAGAAAACAGAGACCTTGATTTTCATTACTCCGCGTATCCTTGCTGATACGCTCCTTGACTAGGTTGGTTTAAAGCGCAATGCCCACTTTACGTAGAGTTTTTCTGGTTGGTCCTATGGGGGCCGGCAAAACGACCATTGGAAAGTATCTCGCAGAACATCTGAAGCTGCGTTTCGCTGATACGGACACAGAGATTGAGGCTCGAACTGGGGCTGATATTCCGTGGATTTTTGATGTCGAGGGTGAGGAGGGTTTTCGCGACCGTGAGCAGCAGGTGGTGGCGGAGATGACAGAATGGGATGATATCGTTCTGGCAACGGGCGGCGGCGTGGTGCTGCGGCCGGAAAATCGCAGTGCGCTCGCAGGAAGGGGCTTTGTGATTTATTTGTATGCAACGGTGGAAGAGCAGACGCGACGAACCCGACGGGACAGAGGTCGGCCATTATTGCAAAAAGGCGACCCTGAACAGATATTACGAGCCCTCATGGCGGAGCGCGACCCCATGTACCGTGAGATCGCTGATCATATTATCGAGACTGATGCCTGTAGCCCGCGTATTGTGGCGCAGCGCCTAGTGCAGCAACTCACTTCCGAATAAAGCGTGCCACAAAGACAGCATACCCTTCAAAGCGTTATAATAGACGCCTCAAAAAAATGTGAATCTTAGGAGTGATCGTGCCCTTGTTAATGCATACCTTGCATGTGGATTTGGGTGATCGCGGTTATCCCGTTTACATCGGCCGCGACCTACTCGCCGATATGAGTCTGCTGGCTCAGCATGTCACGGGTTCCCAGGTGGTCATTGTCAGCAATGAAACCGTTGCGCCACTCTACTTGGAGAGGGTTAAGGCCGCTTTAGGCCCGCGGAAGTTGGTCACAGAAATCATCCTGCCCGATGGCGAGCAGTATAAAACGCTCGAAACGCTGTCGACAATTTTCGATAGGGTGATGGTGGACAAACACGATCGCACGACTACATTTGTCGCGGTAGGCGGCGGTGTTGTGGGTGATATTACGGGGTTTGCGGCAGCGTGCTATCAGCGCGGCGTTAATTTTATTCAGATCCCTACAACGTTACTGGCTCAGGTGGACTCGTCAGTCGGCGGAAAAACAGCGGTGAATCATCCGTTGGGCAAGAACATGATAGGGGCCTTCTACCAGCCTAGAGCAGTGCTGATTGATATTAGTACTCTGCAGACGCTGCCCCCTCGCGAATTGAGTGCCGGACTGGCAGAGGTGATCAAATATGGCCTCATCAGTGATGAGCCATTTTATCGCTGGCTGCAGCAGCACATGGCGCAACTGCTGGCGAAAGAGGAGGCTATTTTGGCTGAGGCTATTGAGCGCAGTTGCTCAATTAAGGCTCGGGTGGTTGCCTTGGATGAGCGCGAAGGGGGTATCCGCGCTATCTTGAATCTCGGTCACACCTTTGGTCACGCGATTGAAACGGGCCAGGGTTATGGGCAATGGCTGCACGGAGAGGCGGTGGCCACCGGCATGTTGTTGGCGCTTGAATTGTCCGCCAGTCGCGGCTGGATTGCGACCTCTGAAGTCGACGGCTATCGCGACCTCCTGCTGAGAATGAACCTTCCGGTGCATATCCCCCAAGACATGGATGCTGAGGCTTTTCTGGCGCTTATGTCACGGGATAAAAAGGTCATAGACGGGCAGTTGCGTCTAGTACTGGTGAAGAGCATTGGTGATGCCTGTATCGTTGACGATGCTACCGAACGCGAACTGTGCGACGTGTTACAGCGAGCGGCGAGCAGCGCATAGCCGCAGTATTTGTTTCAAGATTATCGATAGAAGGATTCTGTTTTCCAATGAGTGAACTTAAGAATGACCGTTTTTTGCGCGCACTGTTGCGCCAGCCGGTAGACCGCACGCCGGTGTGGATGATGCGACAAGCGGGGCGTTATCTGCCTGAATATCGTGCTACTCGGGAACAAGCCGGGTCTTTTCTGGATTTGTGTAAGAACGCAGAGTTGGCCTGCGAGGTGACAATGCAGCCCCTAAGGCGCTATCCAATGGATGCCGCCATTCTGTTCTCCGACATCTTGACGATCCCCGATGCGCTCGGGCTGGGGTTATATTTTGAAGAAGGCGAAGGTCCGCGTTTTCGTAAGACCGTGCGTAGCGAGGCCGACCTAGCCCGGTTGAATAGCTTCAAGGCCGATGATGACCTAGCCTATGTGATGCGGGCAGTTAGTACTATCCGCAGGGAGCTCAATGGTGCGGTTCCGCTGATCGGCTTTTCTGGCAGCCCCTGGACCCTCGCGACCTATATGGTTGAGGGCGGCTCATCAAAAGATTTTGCTCAGATTAAAACCATGGCTTATGACACGCCAGAATTGATGCACCAATTGCTGTCGCTGCTGGCCGATGCGGTAGCGGACTATTTGACAGAGCAGATAAAAGCAGGCGCACAGGCGGTACAAATTTTTGATACATGGGGCGGCAGCCTCAGTGCCGCTGGCTATCAGGAATTTTCCTTGCAGTATATGCAGCGCATAATTTCTCGCCTGCCTACTGAAGCCGATGGGCGCAAAGTGCCGGTGATTGTCTTCACAAAAGGCGGCGGCCAATGGCTGAATACTATCGCCGATTGCGGGGCTCAGTCCGTAGGTATCGACTGGACGACGGATATACGCGCGGCTAGGCAGCAGATTGGCGGGCGAGTATCCTTACAGGGCAATATGGATCCGAGTATGTTGTTCGCCTCCCCTGCGCGCATCCGCAGTGAGGTCAAGGCGATCTTGGCAGCGTATGGGCATGGTAGCGGCCACGTTTTTAATCTTGGACACGGCATCACGCCTGGTGTGAATCCAGATCATGTGACAGCTTTTGTTGAAGCGGTGCAGGAGTTCTCACCGCAGTATCATCAGGCGGACTGATCGGACATCACCCGGACCTTATGAGGCTTTATTTTTAGCCGATTCTGCCGAGGCCTCGTCGCAGCAGAAATCGTGTTCCATTTCCAGTGCGGGTTGATCTGAAGCGGGCCGGCCGACGATTTTAGCGGGCACACCGGCTACGGTAGTGTGAGCCGGAACATCTTCTAGTACCACGCTGCCTGCCCCTACTTTGGCGCCTGCGCCAACACAAATGTTACCCAGAATCTTGGCGCCGGCGCTGATCAGTACGCCGTCACCTATTTTCGGGTGGCGGTTGCCTTCATCTTTACCGGTTCCGCCCAAGGTGACGGACTGCAAGATAGACACATTTTTACCCACCACGGCCGTTTCCCCGATGACCAAGCCGGTGGCGTGGTCCAGTAGAATACCCTGACCCAGAGTAGCGGCCGGGTGTATGTCGACGCTAAACGTTGTAGACATGCGGTTTTGAAAAAACAACGCGAGGGATTCACGTCCCGTTGTCCACAACCAGTGGGCTATGCGATAGGTTTGCAGGGCGTGAAAACCTTTGAAGTACAGGAAGGGGATGTAGAGTTCGTGACAGGCAGAATCTCTGTCCTCCACCGCCTGCAAATCTGCTCGCACCGCAGTCTGAATGGAAGCATCGCTTTCAAACGCTTCCATAATGACTTTGCGCAGCAGCAGCGAGGATACGTCTGGGGTGGCGAGCTGGCTGGCTAGGTGAAAACTCAGCGCTAATTCCAACCGGGTGTGATTTAGGATGGTCGCGTGCAAAAAGCTGGCCAGTATTGGCTCCTCGCTAGCCTGTTTTGCCGCCTCTGTGCGGATCCTTTGCCACATAAGGTCGGTAGTGGTTGAGGGCATTGGGAAACCTCCATTTGGAGCGAACACTTCAGCCTATTGGTCCTTTTGGGCTGTTATTCGTGCTGGCTTTGGTCAATTTGCGGATAGAGGGGCGATATTAGCGCCCTCATTAACTGCTGCTAGCGCATATTACCACGGTTGAGGCTGCTCAGGCCAAGCGCAAGGTCCCTCTACATTTGCCAACAAAGCCTTTTTCGTTACGGCATGACGCTGGCAGTATAGGACCATAGCGCATGACCGCTGTTTCGATACTTCTGTTCGA
>Ga0209502_10004187_pt1 | contig 10942 bp, 9 predicted proteins | sample ArcticOcean_MG_C_10_FD_187442 | JGI IMG/M metagenome (GOLD analysis project Ga0209502, IMG submission 187442) | Marine microbial communities from western Arctic Ocean - ArcticOcean_MG_CB11_90 (SPAdes) (version 2) | ecosystem: Environmental > Aquatic > Marine > Oceanic | place: Arctic Ocean...
AGACTTTTTTATAAAATTAAAGTTTGTCAAATACCTATAAGAACCATTTAATTTATTTATTAACTTACTGAAGAAATTTAATTCCCCCCTACCAATATTCATAAGTGCGATATCTAAAAAATCAGCCAAAGTTCCATTTTCAAATATTATAGTTCCATCAGAATAAGCCTCTCCAAAATACAAATCTGGCCGAAACAATAATTTATAATGGAGTTTCTTATTTAAGATCTTGATTATAATTGGGTTTTTTTTTTTTGGTAAACCTATTATGTATTTCTTTGAATATGCATTAATTAAAATAAAACCATCTTTCTTGAAAAGTTTATTTAAAAATCTTGCAAGTTGCATTTAAATTTCGGTAAAAATCCTATTCATAGTCTTAAGCATATAATGAATTTACAGATAATTCATTCTAGATTATGTGCTGATTTTGTTGAAATTTTGAATTAAAGTAATTTATTTACTGAAAAATAAGTATTTATTATCTAGAGTAATATTCAATTACTAGATTAGGCTCCATAACAACTGGGTAAGGAACTTCTGCAAACTTTGGCGTTCTTACAAAAGTAACTTTTTTGTTCTTCTCATCCATATGAATGTATTCTGGAGTTTCTCTTTCTTTATTAGCTAGAGCAATATCAATAAATGCTAACTGTTTAGATTTATCTCTAATTTCAATAGTATCTTCTTCGCTAACAATATAACTAGCAATGTTAACTTTTTTACCATTAACTTTCACGTGGCCATGGTTAATAAGTTGCCTAGCTGAAAATACTGTTGTTGAAAATCTTGCTCTGTACACGACTGAATCTAGTCTTCTCTCAAGTAATCCTACTAAATTCTCACCTGTATCACCTTTTTGCATAGCGGCTTTTTTATAAATATTTCTGAATTGTCTTTCATTAATATTACCATAATAACCTTTTAATTTCTGTTTAGCTTGTAACTGAATGCCGTAATCAGAAGGCTTCCCTTTTCTACCTTGGCCATGTTGTCCAGGTCCATAATCTCTTTTGTTGAAAGGACTCTTAGGTCTTCCCCATAGGTTAATTTTTAACCTTCTATCTATTTTGTGTTTAGAACTTATTCTTTTTGTCATTTGATAGTTGGGGTTATAAACTTACTCATTATTTTGTCAATCAACCTTTTTTGGCTAAACTAGCAAATACACTTGATAAAATACGTATTTCTTTCTCAGATAGCTCCATTTTGGAAAAAATACTTCTTAAGTTTTCGAGCATAATAGGTCTCTTTTCTAAAGGTTTAAAAAAGCTCTTCTCTTCTAATTTTTTCATGCATAAGTTGGTCATTGCCTGAACATCTATTTTACTTGCTAGAGATACCTTTTTAGATTTAAAATATTTTGCACCTTTAAAGTTAATAATGCTTGCTACTGTGTGCGCAATAATGATGACGCTATGAGATAAGTTTAAAGATGTAAAATCAGGATTAGTTGGTATTTGCATAGTATAATTTGCATAACTAATTTCATTATTAGTTAGTCCTGATGCCTCTGAACCAAATAAAAAAGCAATTTTTTTATTAAAGTCAATTTTCTTTAAATCATTCAATTGAATATGTTTAATATTCTTATTTCTAAATCTTGCTGATGTAGCAATAACATAGTCTACTTTTTTAACCGCAGATTCTAAAGTTTCATGAACTTTAGCATTTAAAATTAGATCTTTGGCACCAACAGATGTTGCTAAAATCTTATCATTTGGAAAAATTGGTTTGGATTTAATGATAATTAATTTTTTAAAATTGAAATTTTTTATTGCTCTTGCACAAGCACCTATGTTTTCAGATAATTGAGGTTGATGTAAAATAAATGAAATATTATTAAATGACATTAAAGACTAGCAGGGGCATTGTCTTTAAACAATTTATAATCTAAGCTATCAACTAGTGCTTTAAATGATGCATCTATAATGTTTGCAGAAACACCTATAGTAAACCAACTCTTTCCTTTTGAGTCGGTGCTTTCAATTGAAACTCTAGTCACAGCTTCAGTTCCGGTATTCAAAATTCTTACTTTATAATCCACAAGTCTAAGATCTTTCAAATATTTTGAATATTTATTAAGTCGATCTACATTTTGTCTAATCGCATTATCTAAAGCATTTACTGGTCCATTACCCTGACCTTCACATATTATTTTTTCACCATCAACTTCTAGCTGAGCCTTTGCTAATGAAATAATTTCACCTGTCGAGTTTTTTTTAACTGAAACATCATATTCTCGAATTAATATATATCTTGGTATATCACCTATAATTCTTCTAGCGAGTAACTCGAAAGAGGCATCTGCACCATCATAGCTATACCCTATAAACTCTCGATCTTTTACTTCTTCTAAGAGTTTTTTAATTTTTGGATCATTCTCTTGTATTTCGATTCCAATAGTTTTTAACCTTGAAATAATATTTGATTTACCAGATTGATCTGAAATAACAATATTTCTAGAATTGCCAACTTCTTCAGGATTTATATGCTCATAGGTTTTTGGATTTTTTTGAACAGCAGAAACGTGCAGTCCACCTTTATGAGAAAATGCGGCTGCACCAACATAAGGCAAATGTTTATTTGGCTTTCTATTTAAAATTTCATCTAAAAGTCTAGAACATTGAGTTAAATTTTTAATATTTTCACGTTTAATTTGTATTTCAAATTTAGAAGAAAAATCTTTCTTTAAAAAAAAAGTAGGTATTAATGACATTAAATTAGCATTACCACATCTTTCACCAAGACCGTTAATGGTTCCTTGCACCTGTCTCACACCAGCCCACACTGCTGCTAATGAATTTGCTACCGCGTTACCAGTATCATTATGAGCATGAATACCTAAGTTTTTTCCAGGAATAGTTTTTGACACTTCTGTAACTATTTTGGTAATTTCATGAGGCAAAGTTCCACCATTAGTATCACATAAAACTATCCATCGTGCACCCTGAGCAAAAGCTGCATTAAGGCAAGATAGTGCATATTTTGGATTAGCTTTATACCCATCAAAGAAATGTTCTGCATCAAACATAAACTCCTTTTTTTCTTTAACAAAGTGTTTTGCACTTTCACCAATATTTTCTAAGTTTTCATCATTGGTAATACCTAATGCAATATCAACATGAAAATCCCAAGATTTTCCTACCAAACAAACTGCAGGTGTGTTTGAATTTAAAAGTGCAGATAATCCAGGATCATTTTTAGCGCTACGACCTGTTTTTTTAGTCATTCCAAATGATGTTAATTTTGCATTAGTAAACACATGTTCTCTTTGAAAAAACTCAGTATCAGTAGGATTTGCTCCAGGCCATCCCCCTTCTATATAGTCTACTCCTAAATTATCTAAAGCAAGGGCAACCTTAACCTTGTCATCTACAGAAAAATCTACACCTTGAGTTTGAGCACCATCTCTTAATGTTGTATCAAATATATAAAGTCGTTCTTTGCTCATTTAAGTTTCCAAATTGTTTTACCATCTTTATCTTCTATTAAAACACCTTTATCCAAAAGTTCATTTCGAATTTTATCAGCTTTCTTATAGTCTTTGTCTTCTCTTGCTTTATTTCTTAGCTCAATCTCTTTTAAAATGTCTAACTCACTGATTAATAGTTTTTTCTTTTTAATAGATAGCCACTCATCTTTAGTTTTATTTAGAATACCTATAAAATTACAAGCTAAAACAAATAGACTTTTATCATTATTATTTCCTTTTAAAGCTTTTTCATAAAGCTGATGTAAATTTGCTATATAACCAGGTGTATTTAAATCATCATATAAAGGAGATAAAATATCCTCATTAAGTGTAATCTTTTTATCAACTGTTAAATAAACATCATACCATTTTTCAATAGTATTTTGACAATCATTTAAAAGTTTTTCATTCCAATCTAAGGGCTGCTTGTAATGAGCACTCATAAGAGCAAGTTTTAAAACTTGACCATCAATACTTTCTTTAAAATCTTTAATTTTTAATATATTGCCAGTTGATTTAGCCATTTTTTCATTCGACATAGTTATAAAGGCATTATGAATCCAGTAGTTTGCAAAAGATTTAGTATTATTTGCACATCTTGATTGAGCTATTTCATTTTCATGATGTGGAAAAAGTAAATCAATACCTCCTCCATGTATGTCGAACATATCTCCAAGATATTTTTTTGACATAGCGGAGCATTCTAAATGCCAACCAGGTCTTCCCTTCCCCCACGGAGAGTCCCACAATGGTTCATCGCCAGATGAAGGTTTCCATAAAACAAAATCTTCAGCACTCTTTTTGTTTTCTGAGACTTCTACTCTTGATCCGGCTATTAGATCTTCTAATTTTTTATTTGATAATTTTCCATAGTCTTCAAATTTATTTACTTCAAAATAAACATGGTTATTTTTTTTATAAGCAAAACCCTTTTTTATTAAAGATGAAATCATCTCAATCATTAAGTTGATATGATCTGTTGCTTTTGGTTGGTGAGTAGGTTCATCTAAATTTAAATAGTTACAATCATCATCAAAACCTTTAATTATTTTGTTTGTCAATTCTGATATTGAAATATTTTTTTCTTTTGAAGATTTTATTATTTTATCATCTACATCTGTTATGTTTCTCACATAATTAACTGAGTTATTTCCATATTTTGATTTTAAAACTTTAAATAAAATATCAAATATAACCAAAGGTCTTGCATTACCAATATGTGGGTTGTCATAAACTGTTGGGCCACATACATACATTCCAATTTTTTCTTTGTGTAAAGGGGTAAATTTCTCTTTTTTATTCTTTAGGTTATTTGTTAAATAAATATCTTTGTTCATTGATCTAGAATTATACTTTAATTTTAGGTTTGTGAATCTATAAGATTAGTTGGGAATCTTACAAACTGGAATAGGTTGCATCTTATGTAAGTTAGTCTTTCTTATTTTTTCGTATTTTTCTCTATTTATTGATTTAATATTTTTCATAGCTTCTTCTAACTCTTCATATTTAAGGCCTAATTGACCTTCGTCGGTTCTTCCATCATCCCACAAGCCATCTGTTGGGGCTGCTTCAATTATTTCTTTTAATATATTAAGCTCTTTACCCATTTCCCAAACTTCTGTTTTGCTACAATCTGCAATGGGAGAAATATCAACTCCACCATCACCATACTTAGTGTAAAAACCCACTCCAAAATCCTCAACTTTATTACCCGTACCAACTACAATTCCTTTTTTTGTTGTGGCAACTTGGTAAAGCGTAGTCATTCTTAGTCTTGCTCTTGAATTTGCCAAACCAAGCTCGCTATCGAATTTAGACAAGGTGTTTTCAAATGTTTCAAATAATTTATCTAAGTTTATAGTTTGTGCTTCTACGTTTTTAAAATTTTTAATAAGCCATTCTAGATGTTTAAGGCTTAAATCATGCTGGGATGATTTTTGTTTAATTGGCATAGATAAAACAATTGTTTTTATACCTGTCATAGCACTAAGTGTGCTCGATACTGAAGAATCTATTCCTCCAGAAATTCCTATAACCAATGATTGTGCCTTACTTGGCATCATCTCAACATAATTTTTAATCCAATTGCTTATAAACTGTGCTTTTTCTAAAGGTTTCATTAATATAAAATTTAAACGAAATTATATTTAATACAATCTATTAAGATACTGCTTTAATGCTATTTTTTGAATATGTGGTATTTTTTTTAATTTCATCAGAAATTAAAAATGCTAACTCTAAAGCTTGATTAGCATTAAGTCTTGGATCACAGTGGGTATGGTATCTATCAGATAAATCTTGATCTGATATTTTTTGAGCTCCACCTGTGCATTCTGTCACATCTTGACCGGTCATTTCTATGTGTAAGCCACCGGCATAACTTCCTTCACTTTGATGGCATTCAAAAACATTTTTAACTTCTTTAACCACATTATTAAATGGACGTGTTTTATATCCAGAAGTAGCTTTTATTGTATTACCATGCATTGGGTCACATGACCAAATTACATTTAAGCCTTCTTTTTTTATGGCTCTAATTAATTTTGGAAGATGTTTTTCAACATTCTCACTACCGAATCTTGAAATTAATGTAATCTTACCTTTTTCATTATTAGGATTAATTCTGTTACATAAATTAATTAAGTCTTCACTTTTTAAAGTAGGACCACATTTTATTCCAATAGGATTTTCAATGCCACGACAAAACTCAACATGTCCACCATCTAATTGCCTAGTTCTATCACCTATCCAAACAAAGTGGGCAGAAGTAGCATGGTACTCACCAGTTGTAGAATCTACTCTTGTCATTGCTTGCTCAAATGGTAGCAATAAAGCCTCGTGTGAAGTCCAAAAATTTACAGTTTTTAATCTTCTATTAAAATCTGAGTTAATCCCACATGCATCCATAAATGCTAGTGCATCAGCAATTTTATCTTCTAATTCTTTAAATTTTTTCCCAGTTGGTGTTTTCTTAATAAAACCTAAATTCCAAGTATGAACTTTTTTTAGATCAGCAAATCCACCGTGTGAAAAAGCTCTTATTAGGTTAAGAGTTGATGCTGATTGAGAGTATGCTTTAAACAGTCTCTTCGGATCTGGAACTCTTGATTTTTCATTAAACTCCATACCGTTAATATTGTCTCCTAAATAACTTGGTAATTCTACACCATTAATATTTTCAATTGGTGAACTTCTAGGTTTGGAAAATTGTCCAGCTATTCTTCCTAATTTAATTACAGGTACTGATGCGGAATAAGTAAGCACCAAAGACATTTGAAGTATTAATTTAAATGTATCTCTAATATTATCAGGGTGAAATTCTGCAAAACTTTCTGCACAATCTCCACCTTGTAGTAAAAATGCTTTACCATCAACTACTTGAGCAAGCTGTTCTTTTAAATGCCTTGTCTCACCTGCAAAAACTAATGGAGGAAAATCATTAATTTTATTCAGTACCACATCTAATTCTTTTTTATCCGGATATTCCGGAATATGTTTTACCGGGTAATTTCTCCAGCTATTTATTTTCCAATTTTTCATTTTTCAACCTAGAAGTGTTCTAGCAGAGTTTAATAATTATTCAACTGTAACCGATTTGGCTAAATTTCTTGGTTTATCAATATCGTAGCCTTTTTTAAGAGCTGCATAGTAAGCTAGTTTTTGTAAAGGGATTGTTAATAAAAAAGGTAATAAGTCATCATTAGCATTTTCAACTTCAATAGTTTCCCAAATATTCTCTGATACAACATCGTCTTTACTTTTATTGGTAATCAATAAAACTTTTGCCCCTCTTGCTATAACTTCCTGCATATTTGAAATTGTTTTTGGATAATACTTGTCTTTTGGAGCTAAAACTACTACTGGCATCCCATCTTCTATTAAAGCTAACGGTCCATGTTTCATTTCACCTGCTGGATATCCTTCTGCATGAACATAGGCTAATTCTTTTAATTTAAGAGCACCTTCTAAAGCTATAGGATAGGAAAAACCTCTTCCTAAAAACATTGAACCTTTAGCATCAGTAAATGTACCCGAAACTGTTTGAATTTTGTTTTCTGTTAACAGAGTTTCTTCAACAAGTTTTGGTAATATCTTTAAATCTTTAATTTTATTTACATACCTATCTTTGCTTAAATCTTTTTTTGAAAAAGCTAACTTTAATACCAAAATATACAAGACAAGCATTTGTCCTAAGAAAGCTTTTGTTGAAGCTACTCCAATTTCTGGGCCACAATGAATTGGTAATACAAAATTGGAATCTCTTGCTATTGAACTTTCAATAACATTAACCACACAGCAAGTTTTCATATTATTTTTGTTGCACAGTTCTAATGCTGCGTAAGTATCTGCTGTTTCACCTGACTGGGAAACAAAAATATATAAATTATCTTTTTTAAATCTATTATTACGATATCTAAACTCTGAAGCAATATCAATTGTTACGTCTAATTTTGTTAACTCTTCAAACCAATATTTTGCTATTAAACATGAATGGTATGCTGTCCCACACCCTATTAATGTGATGGATGAAATTTCTTTTAAATTCCAAGGAAAATTATAAATATTGATATCATTATTAATAGTATCAACATATTCTTTAATACAATTTTTTAATGTTGTTGGCTGTTCTTCAATTTCTTTTGCCATAAAATGCTTAAAATCACCTTTTTCATATTTTTGTTCATCTGTAGATAATTCTAAAACTTTTTTATTAACTTTTAAGCCCTCTTCATCAAAAAATTCTACTTGATCTTTTTTTAAAATACAAAACTCACCATCACTTAAGTATGAGATCTTATTCGTCATTGATTTTAACGCGTAAGAGTCTGACCCTAAATAGTTTTCATTAGGCCCATATCCTACTGCTAATGGAGAGCCTCTTCTCGCACCAACGATTAAATCTGGTTGATCTTTAAAGATTATACCTAAAGCAAAACTTCCATGAAGTTGTTTAAGCATTTTTATTACAGAATTTTTTAAATTATCTTTCTTTAAATATTCTGTAATCAAATGAACAATTACCTCTGTATCAGTTTGAGATTTAAATATATGACCTTTATCAATTAAATATTTTTTTAACATTGTAGAATTTTCAATTATCCCATTGTGCACAATTGAAACATTTTCTGAAGAGTGTGGATGAGCATTAATAGTATTTGGTATACCGTGGGTAGCCCATCTAACATGTCCTATACCAACAGATCCCAACATATTCTTAATAGCTAAATTTTTTTCTAAGTTATCTACACGTCCTTCGGACTTAACTTCATTAATAGATCCATCTGACAAAGTAGCTATTCCCGCTGAATCGTAGCCTCTATATTCTAGTTTTCTTAGTGAGTTAATAATTGCAGATGAAACGGGTTTACTGCTAGTGATACCTATGATTCCACACATATACTATTTATTCTTTCTTCTATAGTTTTGTATTTCAACTTGATCAGTTCTAGTTAAGGTTAAAGATTTTTTTCCAACATTTTTTGTAATTACAGAACCAGCACCAACAATGCTATTCTCATTAATTGTAACTGGTGCTATTAAAGATGAATTAGATCCTACAAAAACATTATTTTTTATTTTTGTTTTATGTTTTTTGACACCATCATAATTACATGTAATTGTTCCAGCTCCAATGTTAACATCTTTTCCAATTTCACTATCACCAATATAAGATAGGTGATTTACTTTTGACTTCTTACCAATTATGCTTTTTTTTACTTCAACAAAATTTCCAATTTTAGATCCTTCTTCTAAAGTTGTACCAGGCCTTATTCTTGCATAAGGTCCGATATTAACTTTATTTTTAATTTTACAATCTTCTAAATGTGAAAAAGAATTTATTGTTACATTATTTCCAATTTTGACTTTTAAACCAATAACAACGTAAGGATTGATAATTACATTTTTACCGATTTTGGTATCTTCTGAAAAAAAAATTGTTTCTGGACCAATCATTTTAACCCCAAGTTTAACAAACTTATTTCTCAGATTTATTTGAATTTTTTGTGAATTTATTTGTTTCATTTATAAAAATCTTTATAGTAAGAAGTGAGAAAGCTTAATTCACAAATTATTTCTTAACAATACATTATTAATGACTCAAAAATACACAATCTTATTTGATTTAGACGGTACATTGGTTGATACAGCTCCTGATTTAATGAATGCACATAATCATGTAATGAAGAAATATGGTTATCCAACTAAATCTACAAAAGATATTCGAAATCTTGTAGGACAAGGTGCTGGTGCAATGATTGGAAGATCTATCTGGGGACAAGCTAAAAAAGAATTTGGAAAAATTGATGATCAAAAAATTAAAGCTGAAATGGTTAAGGAATTTGTTAGTTTTTATGGAAATAATATAATTAATGAAAGCACTCTTATAAATGGTGTCAAAGAATTTCTAAAATGGTGTAAGGGAAAAAAAATCTCAATGGCTGTTTGTACAAATAAACAAGAGCATCTAGCTATCGACCTCTTAAAAAAAATTGGAATTTATGATTATTTTGAATATGTTGCAGGGCATGATACTTTTGATTTTTGCAAGCCTGACCCCAGACATTTGACAAACATTATTGAAATCTTAGATGGTGATATAAAAAAAACCTTAATGTTTGGTGATAGTGAGGCTGATGCAAATGCAGCGAGAGCAGCTTCAATTCCTGTGATTCTACTAGAAAATGGCTACACTGAAAAAAATACCAATGAAATTTATCACAATCATCTAATAAAAGACTTTATTGGTGTTGAAAAAATCGTTTCAACCTACTTAAAAGATTGATTTAGTTTTTTTTCTTATTATTAATACCTCATATAAAAATAAGGAGAAGTTCTGATTTCACATAAAGTTAAAGTTTACCCATCTAGAATTCATTTACCCAAAAAAAACCAATTAGCTTGGAAAATTGCTGAGATTGCATCAGACAATGCTAAGTTAGATAAAAATTCAATTGAGATGGTTATCAATAGAATAATTGATAACGCTTCTGTAGCAATTGCTTCTTTAAATAGAAAGGCTGTTGTCTCATCTAGAGAAATGGCGCTAAAACATCCTAGAAAAAATGGTGCAACACTATTTGGTATTGATTCAAAATTAAAATTTGATTGTGAGTGGGCTGCTTGGTCTAATGGAACAGCCGTGAGAGAGCTTGATTTTCATGATACTTTTTTAGCAGCAGACTACAGTCATCCAGGGGATAATATTCCACCCTTACTAAGTGTTGCTCAGCAAACTAAAAAAAGTGGCTTAGATCTTTTAAGAGGAATTATTACAGCATATGAAGTTCAAGTGAATTTAGTAAAAGGTATTTGTCTTCATGAGCATAGAATTGACCATATTGCTCACTTGGGACCTAGTGTTGCTGCTGGCTTAGGTACAATGCTTAAATTAAATACTGAAACAATATATCAATCTGTTCAACAAGCTTTGCATACAACTATATCAACTAGACAGTCTCGAAAAGG
>Ga0209502_10004189_pt1 | contig 10940 bp, 11 predicted proteins | sample ArcticOcean_MG_C_10_FD_187442 | JGI IMG/M metagenome (GOLD analysis project Ga0209502, IMG submission 187442) | Marine microbial communities from western Arctic Ocean - ArcticOcean_MG_CB11_90 (SPAdes) (version 2) | ecosystem: Environmental > Aquatic > Marine > Oceanic | place: Arctic Ocean...
GAACTGGCAGTCAATATTGGAAGAAAGGAAGGCGAAGATGTTTCAGCAACATTGGATTTATTGAAAAAGATTAATATTTTAAAAAATAAGAGATTACTCAGATAATCGAATAAATTTCTTAAGTTTGTTTTATTAGATTGATTAGCGGTGCAAAAAGTGGTGCAAATTTTAGTTTTAAAGTTTACTGTAATCTAGTGAAAAGGGTAGAGGTTGTAATCCTGCTACACTGTTTAATAAATAAAAACCCACTCAATTGAGCGGGTTTCTTTTTGGTGGACCTCTCGGTCCTAAGTTCGAACTTTTTTAGAAAATTATTTAATATAAGGTTCTAATCTTACTTCCCCGATTTTTTTCAGATTTATTCCAAAATATATTTGTATTATTGATTTATGAAGAAAATACTAATTTTATTACTGTTCTTTCCTATAATTGGGTTTGGGCAGACGCATTCTATTGATCAACATAATTTACAGATGGATGGAAATACTAATGACCCGGATATTAGTGTAAATACTTATTATAATACATCAGACACTTCTAGTATTTCTTGGAATATTATAAAAGACTCTTTGCCATCTCAGTGGGATTTTTCCATTTGCTTTCCAAATTGTTATCCTGTTGGAATTGTAAATTCACAAAATTTGATATATCCAAATGAACAAGTTTATTTAAATTGCCATATGTATCCTAACGGTCAAACAGGCAGTGGAATTATTCAGATGGAAATTACAACTAATAATTTATACAAAGATACTGTAACCTGGATGGGTTCTATCAGCAGCATTTCTTCTATTGATCAGCTTAATTTTATAGATTTTGATAATAGACAACCAATTAAGATAATAGATATTTTTGGAAGACAAACAAATCAAACAAATCAACCTCTTTTCTACATCTACGATGATGGAACAGTGGAGAAGAAAATGATTCTTGAATAAATAAAAACCCACTCAAATGAGTGGGTTTCTTTTTGGTGGGCCTCTCGGTCCTAAGTTCGAACTTTTTTAGGAAATTAAATTCTTTGGATATGTAAGGCTATTACTAGATATAGAAATTGTTATAAGTTTTTTGAATTCATAAGATGTTATTTAAAAAGATATTGTAATTTGCAAGCGGATACATATTTTTGCAGTGTTAAAATCGATTTAAACACTTAAAACAAATTATTAAATTTAAAAACAAAATTATGAAAAGATTATTATTAACAACAATAGCAGCTTTGACAATCTTATTTGCTCAAGCACAAATAGCTCCTTGTGACTCATTAATTATAAATGGTTCGCAGTTTCAAGCAACAATCTCAGTTAATACTGGCTCATTACCATCTTTGATATATTACTGGGTTACAACCGCACCTGATGGTACAGTTTTAGCAGAAGATAGTATGAGTACTACTCATTCAATTTATGCATTTAATCCAGCTACAGGTTTGTATTGCGATACTATTACTACATGTTTACATACTATGAATACAATTTGTTGTGTGACATACGTGTGGAATGGAAATGCTTGGACCGTTCCAGGAGGAACTCCTACACCTTCTTGGGATTGTCCTACTAATACTCCAGGAGGATGTTATGATCCAGGAACTGGTTTAGGACAATATAGTTCATTAGCTGCTTGTCAGGCTGTTTGCGGAACACCAACACCTTCTTGGGATTGTGGTCTCTTTGGTTGCTCTGATCCAGGTACCGGAATGGGTCAATATACATCATTATCATCATGTCAAGCGGTTTGTGTTGTAGGTCCTGCTATATTATGCGATTCTATTACCGCTTCAGGCTCACAATATCAGATGACATTACAGTTGAATAATGTCAATACATTTGTTGATTATTGGGTAACTACTGCAAATGATGGTACAATTTTGGGAGAGGATAGCATGAGTACAACTCATAATGTTTTCAATTATAATCCAAGTACGAGTTTACCTTATGACACTATTAATGTTTGTATTACTTACACTGATGCTAATGGATTAAATACTTGTTGTGAGACTTGGATTTGGGATGCAAATCTAGGAGTTTGGGCTAAGATGGGTAGCGTTACCTCAATAGGAGAAATAAACTTATTTGATAAAAAACTAATTAAGGTAGTTGATGTTTTAGGAAGGGAAACGTCTATAAATAGTAATCAAACCTTATTCTTTATTTATGAAGATGGTACGATTGAGAAAAGATATATTATAGACACAAAGTAATGTATAAGAAGATACTTGTTTTCATATGTTGTGCAGTTTTAGTTTCTAAAACAGTAAGCTCACAGATTGTTAGTGTAGAAGGGGTTAGTCATGCTGATACAGTTCAGCATGCGGCTCCCTTCTCATTAAACTTTTGGTTTGTAAATACTGGTAATACATCATTATTCGCTGATTCTATTACTGCAAATATAGTGATTAGCCCAGTCAATGCAGCTCCACAAAATTGGCAGATATTAACCTTTACACAAAACATACCTCAAGGTATTTTTGCTCCTGGAGATAGTCTCTATATGTTAAATAATCCTCTTAATGGTGGCCCACAATTGTATCAACAAGCAGGAGATAATTTAGTTGTTATCTGGCCAAGTTTTACAGTTCCCGCTACAAGTGATACTAGTATTACCCCCTTGTATGTAATCCCACCTATAACATCTATTAATGAAATGATTTCTCCTATTAATAAGGCTTCATCTTATTATATATATGATGTTCTAGGCAGAAGATATGATAATATTAATGATATTCCTATAGGGGTTATGTACATAAGAAATGGGAAGAAGTATATTAGAAAATAATACTTGCAATGAATAATGCTTTAGATACTATTGTACAATCTCTTTCAAAGGAGGAGGTTAGATTCTTTAAATTATTTCTAAAAAGAACTGATAATAAAAATCGAAAGGATGTGGATCTTTTTGATTATATGAAGAGGAAAAAAGGTAATTTTACTACAGAAGATATCTTAAAGAAACTAGAAACAAATCCAAATAATTATTATCAAATTAAGAACCGACTCTATCATGAATTGAATAATTCTATGGTATGGCAATATATTTGGAAAGACAAACAATCTAAATCTTTTAGTTTTGTTTTACTATCTAGAGTTTATAAGAACAAAGGGGAATTAGAACTATCTTTTCATTACCTAAAAAAAGCGGAGAAAGAAGCTATAGATTCAGAATTATTTGAAGTTTTGTCTATTATTTACTCAGAAATAATTCAGCTTTCACATGAGCTTATATCAATTGATGTAGGTCATTATATTGAACTAAAAAGAAATAATATTAAGATCTTATCTGAGATTGATGAGATGGATTTATTATTAGCTAAAATAATGTATGATATAAAAACCAAACAGAATTTTGGAAAATCAGATGGCAGTTTAGTTAAACTGATTAAAACAAAATATGGAAAGATCTTAAAAGAAAAGAATTTAGTAAATAGTCCTAGATTTAGAATAAGGTTATTTAAAATGTATAGTCGTTTATTGCTACAGGAACGCGATTATAAGTCATTAGAGAAGTTTCTAATTGAAAGTTATAATGAGTTTGGAACGGATAAGTTATTTAACAGGTCAAATCATAATGAGAAGCTTACCTTATTAACTTATCTGTCTAATTGTTTGTATAAAACTAAGAAGTATAAACAGTCATTGAAATACTCTGAAGAATTATTAAGTGGCATGAAAGAATACGATTGTTTCTTGCACGATAAATATCTATTTTACTACTATAATATACTTGTATTAAATTACGCTAAAACAGATAAAGAAAAAGCATTGGATTATTTAAATAAAGCAAGCAGGAGTGAAGTAATTAAAAAATTACCATCTTATAATGCGTTTATTTATTTAAATCGTTCATTGATTTATTACTATGAAGATAATTATAAAGAATCCCAGAAGAATATTGCTAGATTAATTATGCAAGAGGACTTTTTATTGTTAGATAAATCATTCCAATTAAAAATATTAGTTACTGAACTAATGATTAGAATGATGCTTTCTAATAAGAATCTTAATGATAAGATTACCAGTATTAAGAAGGGTTATGACACTTTATTGTTAGAAGAAAACCATATAAGAGAGAAGAAAATGATAGATTTAATCTTTAAGATGATTCACAATGATGATATTGAAGTTGAAAAGAAAGATTTATTGTCAATTATGTCAGATTCAGAGTCTGAAGATATTGATATTATAAGTTATAATATATGGATAAAAGAAAATATAAAATGAATAAAATATTCTCAATCTCATTCCTACTAGTATTAATTATAATCTTTTCTTCATGTGAGAAAAATAATAATTGTGTGTCAACTCCATTAGCATTGAATGGAGTTTGTATAGATTCATCATTAATTAATGATTCTATTGCGTGTTATGAGATATATGCTCCAGTTTGTGGATGTGATGGTGTTACATATTCAAATGATTGCTATGCAGATAGACTTGGAGTTATTTCATATGTTTCTGGAGAATGTTGTGATTAAATAAAAAACCCACTCATTTAAGTGGGTTTATTTTTGGTGGGCCTTTCGGATCTCGAATTCAAATTTAATATTTTATAAAATAAGAGATTACTCAGATAATCAAATTAATTTCTTAAGTTTGATTTAGTAGATTGGTTAGCGGTGCAAAAAGTGGTGCAAATTTTAGTTTTAAAGCTTATCGTAATTTAGTGAAAAGGGCAGAGGTTGTAATCCTGCTACTATAGATTTCTATTTGTTACTTATTATACTTAGCAAAACACTTCATTTTTATTTTCTGGATGTTAATTTAATCCAGTCAAAATATATTCGTAAATACTGTTGTTTTTTTGTTCAATAGGATTTAGAATACTTTTGGTAATATACTTTGGTTTAGTAATCATTTCACGTTGAATCATTTCTCTAATGGTATCGTAAAAATCTATGGACGTTTTTCCAACCAACAATGGAGAAAGGTCAGTATCAGATTTCCACAATTTTAAAACTTTCTCGAACCCACTTAAATACAAATAGTCTTTAGTGAACCCGCCACCTCTGAATACACGAGTTACAATAGTATAAGCATCATCTACGGAAACATCTTGATGTCCTACTAAGAAATTAAAGCAATCCGAAAAATTAGCTCCGCTACACATCATGTCTACGATAACAACTCTTAGCGCCAACTTTTTTAAGCGTTTTAGCGTGATATTGCCGCTTAAGTACTCCGAAAGAATAGCTAACCCTTCTTGGGTTTCTGTATTTACTGGTAGTCCTAAATTAAACAGTTTTAAATTTTGTTCTATTGAGTTTTGAGTGGTTACCATGTGAACTCCAATTTCATGTTCAATAAGCGCATTCACATCTTTTTGAGTAAATCTGGCATTAGGGTTAATAAGAATGGTTTTTTTAGAGTTTAAGACCATTACTTGAGAAATAACTCTCTTGCTTAATTCGATTTTACTTTTAATCCCATAATTATCTAAGCCTTCTTTAAAACAAGTTATCACTTGCTCTTGAGATAGAAACGGAACCCTTTTTGGTTCTGATGGAATGGCTGGTAAGTGTAGTATGTAATTAGCATTGTCAAGATCTTTTGCACTGGGTCGTCCAAAATAACCGAGTGAATTATACAAGAATTTTTTAGTTCCAAGAGAGGATAATAAATCAATCTTATCAAAGTAACTATTTACCACAGATTCATAAAGCAGTCTAATAGAAACATCAGAGATATCTTGAATACGCAAAGAACTAAGCTGCTGTTTTAGTTCAAATGAATTTATTTTTATAGGTGCATATTTAAATTCAGGAAGCACTGTAAATTTATTTCTAATAAATTGTTTTTTCTGGGAGTACGTGTTAACTGGGTTAACAGATGCTAACAACTCAAAATTCCTTAAAAGTTTAAATAACTTTTTGTCTACTGACTCAATTGCAGGGTCCATTTTTTTATCTAATAGTTGAGAGCTATTTTTAGATTTCCAATTGGTATTATTTTCACTAAAAAACTGAGCATTGTTTAATATAGCATTTTTTAATTTTTGCTGTAATTCTCTTATTATTTTAGGATAGTCTTCTCCAGTCAATTCATTGCAATAGACTTTTTTTACTTCAGTAGCTAGCACAAGTGTATTCTTAAAATTCTTGGTGATAAATTCTAGATTATAACCCCTGCCTTTAAATACATCATTAATTTTTGTTTTATTGTTGATTCCATCTAACTTAATCGACTTAAGCTCTTCTATCCAATTATCTACAAAAACGTTATATTTTTTCTGATTTATTCCCTCAGTTCCAACGTTAAACAAAGGCACGTCTCTTTCCCACCTCTGGTAATTATAAGAATGCAAATCGTACACCACGCATGAGCCGTATAGCTCTTCTAATTTTGAAACAATGGCATATACCACTTTGTAAAAATTAAAATGCTTTTGTTTACTCGTTTGTTTTTCAGTTGGAGTCAATGGTCGATTCCAAACTTTATTTCCCCAAGCTTCTTCATAAATACAGTCTTCTGGTCTTCGATTTAAATCATATTCAAATCTAGAATCTAAGCCAGAAATTGTGATTGGCATTGCACTTATAAATACACCGGTATGAGGGTCTTCTTCGAACCATCTTTGAAATTCATCTAAAGTGATTTTCTTCTTAAGCTGCTCACGAAAATTACTTCCATCATGAATGGCAGTGCAGCAATAAGGCACGTATCTATTTATTTTAATACTAAACGAATTATCAAAAGCAGTAGCTTCAAAAGTTTCTTGTCTTTCAATCCGTTTTATAATGTCATTAATCTTTAGCTTTTGCATTTTTAAACAAGTGTTTCAGGTCTAAAATCTTCTTTTAGCTTATTTCTGCTTTCTACTACTTTTTCTAAGTAGTTAATTATTTTTTCTTGCAGCTTTACCTTGTTCAATTTATTTATATCTGTTATGGTTCCAGGGCTCATGACGTTTACTTCAATAAGTTTACCATTTATTAAATCTAGACCCGCATAATAAATACCATCTCTCACCAATTTTTCACCAATCTTTTCGCAAAGAATTTTATCTTCCTTAGTCAATTTGTATTTTTCTACAGAACCTCCGGCAGAAATGTTAGAACGAACGTCTCCTTTTATCGGTACTCTTTTCAAAGCTCCAATGGGTTTCCCGTTTAACATTAAAATTCGTACGTCTCCTTCTTCAGCTCCTTCAATATATTCTTGGAGTATAACATAATTAGAATGATCCCTATCTCTATTAATATAAAAGTCTAGTAATGAGCGTATGTTTTTCATTGCTGACTTTTCAATAATAATTACACCACTACCACCATAACCATCTAGCGGTTTCATAATCATTTTATCATTTTCAGATTCTTCAATAATTCGCAATAAATAATCTATGTTCTTAGACACATAAGTAGCAGGAATTAATTTTCTCTCTGGATCGAAATAAGCTGCTGTGTAAATTTTATTATTAGCTTCTCTTAATCCATCAATAGCATTAATGATGAATACATCATCTTTTATAGAATCAAGGAAATTGAGTACTAAACCATCCAAAGGTGGATTATCTCGCATAAATATTACATCAAACTCTTTAAGCGGACACATTTCCGTATTAAACTTAACCGTTTTGTAAAAAGAAGTTATATTGCTTGTTAATTTTTCTGCCAATGATATTTGCTTGCACAAACTAAGTGTAATACTGTCTCTTATGGTAAGATTAGAAGGATGTGTTATTGAAACCTCATGGCCTCTTTTAACTGCTTCATGAATAATTCTTAAAGTTGAATCTTGAGAAGGTATTACTCTTTCCCAGGGGTACATGATGAAACAAATTTTCATTTATTTTATATTTTATTTAATTATTGCACTTAAAAATGCCCTACAAAAAGATTCTGACTATTTTAAAGTACCTACAGTTTTAAGAAAGTAATTATAGCTTAAACCAATTTTTAGCCCTTGCTTTATTCTTTTGGGCATACACATCTTCCTTATATCTAAACTCATTACTTGCTTCATTATATTTGTAATCCTTAGCTAATTCTTTATGATTTTTGGCAATATACTCAATGGCATTCATGATATAATGCATCTCACCATCTGTCATTGTAGGGTGTATTGACATACGCACCCATCCTGGTTTAGAAGTTAAATTACCCTCATTTATCTTTGTCGTAATATCACAGGATTGGTCAGCTTGTACATTCAATAAGATATGACCATAAGTGCCCGCACAAGAACATCCTCCTCTAACTTGTATCCCATATTTATCGTTCAACAATTGTACCCCTAAATTATAATGTAAATTATCAATATAGAAAGAATACACCCCTAAGCGCTCAGGGAAATTATCTGCCAATAAATGTACATTCTCCAATGATGAAAACTTATTCCAGATAATCTCATGCAATTCATGTTCTCTCTCTAAAATGTTTTGTACACCCATTTTATTTTTTAACTGAATGGCAAGTGCCGTTTTTATTGTTTGCAAAAATGCTGGAGTACCTCCATCTTCTCTTGCTTCAATATTATCAACATATTTATGCTCACCCCAAGGGTTTGTCCAATCTACCGTTCCGCCACCTGGATTGTCAGGTACATTATTTTTATATAATTCCTTTTTAAAGGCTAAAATGCCTGTTGATCCAGGTCCACCTAAAAATTTATGAGGTGAAAAATAAATAGCATCCAATTGTTGCTTTGGATTTTTAGGATGCATATTAATATCAACATAAGGAGCTGAACAAGCAAAATCAACAAAACAAAGGCCTCCATTATTATGCATTATTTCAGCAATTTCATAATAAGGAGTAAATACTCCTGTAACATTGGAGCAAGAAGTAACAGCTGCAATTTTCAGCTTTCTATCCTTATATTTTTTCAATAAGGTTTGGAATGCTACTAAGTCAATAGATCCATCTTTTATATAGGGAATTAATACCACTTCTGCAATAGTTTCTATCCAAGTAGTCTGGTTAGAATGATGCTCCATGTGTGTAACAAAAATAATTGGACGATTTTTTATAGTTATCTCATCTCTATATTTTTCATGAATTTTTAAGCCTAAAATCCTTTGAAATTTATTTACAAGCATAGTCATTCCTGCTCCACCAGAAATAAGGATATCATTATTACTAGCACCAATATGATGCTTTATAATTTGTTTTGCCTCATGAAGGGCTAAACTCATTGTAGCTCCAGTAGTTGAAGTTTCAGTGTGTGTATTAGCTACAAAAGGAAAAATCTCTTTATTTAATTTATCCTCTATTCCTTTATAAATTCTACCGCTAGCAGTCCAGTCAGCATAAATAATTTTCTGCACACCAAAAGGAGATATGAAGGTTTGCTCTCTACCAACCACTTGCTCTCTAAAAGGAGTAAAATATTTTTCTAAACTCATATTCAAATTTATTCTTGTGTAAATTTTGTTAGGATTTTTGTTTTTTCTTTTTTGTATTGAATGAGCTAATTACTAAAAATAGTACAAGAATTTGAAGAATCCAATACCATTCAATTGGATTAAAATTCATTGAAATTAATGATGCTAATAAGTATGTATTTATTAACACTATAATTATAGCTAAAATATGTACTTGATTTGAATTCATTATTTAAAAAAGTAGTGCATATTATTCATAATAAAACTTAATTATTTTTTGGGTAAATTTATTATAAAAAGATATTATTATAACGAATAAAATTATTTGAATATTAAAAATAAGTAATAAAATCTATTATATTTAATATAAATAGTTAATTTTGCTTTTATGGATGAATATGATAAAAAAATCCTTGATTTTCTCCAAAAAAACGCGAAATTAACAGCTAAAGAATTATCTAAAAGTTTATCTCTTAGCCAAACGCCAATTTATGAGCGGATTAAGAAATTAGAGAAGATGGGTATAATTAAAGATTATGTTGCTCTTCTTGATGGGGATCTAATTAATAAAGGATTAATAGTCTTTATAAATATTACCATCAAAGAGCATGATCATACTAATAGAAAAAAATTTATTGATAAAATCTCATCACTTAAAGATATATCTGAATTATATCATACCTCAGGGTCATATGATTTTTTAGCAAAAGCTAGATTTTCAACGGTAAAAGAATATCGAGATTTTTTAGTAAACCATATAGCTATGGTTGAAAATATTAGTGATATTGATAGTCAAATTGTACTGGAAGAAATTAAAGCCTTTACCTATATCAATTTATGAATTTCATTCTTATAATGAAAACTTGCACAATAATTCTCTAAACTCATATTCAATTTTATTTCTGAGATAAACTTACACCATTTTTACTTATTTCTAATACAGCATTTATTCCTAATCTTACGCACCTATTATCAGATAAATGTCCTGCAGGAAAGCCAAAACAAATAGGGAAATCATAATTCTTAGTATACTCTAAAATTATTTGTTCAGCTGTTTTCCCAAAAGGGATAGAATTATCATTCATATCACTCATTCCCCCAACAATTAGACCTTTTAATTTTCCCAACATTCCATTGCGTTTTAAATTCATCATCATTCTATCAATATGGTACAGATACTCATCTAAATCTTCAATAAATAAAATCTTACTTGCTGTATCAATATCCGATTGAGAGCCTAATAATGAATAGAGAATAGAAAGATTCCCTCCTACAATATCACCAGCAATTTTTCCAAATTTATTAAACGGATGAGCTTTGCATTCAATACTATTTAAGTTACCGAAAAGAGAATTTTTTAATGATAATAAACTTTCCTTAGTATTACTTTTAAAATTGATGGACATGGTAGCACAATATTAGTAAGAATAATGTAATAATCATTTTAAAATATTTTATAAAATAAGAGATTACTCAGATAATCGAATAAATTTATTATATTTGATTTAGTAGATTGGTTAGCGGTGCAAAAAGTGGTGCAAATTTTAGTTCTGAATCTTGCTGTAATCTAGTGAAATGAGTGTTGGTTGTAATCCTGCTACACTGTTTAATAATTAAAAACCCAC
>Ga0209502_10004198_pt1 | contig 10911 bp, 12 predicted proteins | sample ArcticOcean_MG_C_10_FD_187442 | JGI IMG/M metagenome (GOLD analysis project Ga0209502, IMG submission 187442) | Marine microbial communities from western Arctic Ocean - ArcticOcean_MG_CB11_90 (SPAdes) (version 2) | ecosystem: Environmental > Aquatic > Marine > Oceanic | place: Arctic Ocean...
AAAAAGAAAATTTCAAATTTTTTTTTTTATCGATCTTACTTAGAAATGAACTTATTTTTGTTTCAAATATATTAATTTTTCCCTCTATTTTAAGGTGCTCTATATTTTTTTTTAAAACAAATAACGCTTTTTTATCATTTTCAATAAAAACACTTTTCTTGGCTCCTCGAGAAATACATTCAATGCCAAACGAACCAACGCCAGAGTAAAGATCTAATACATTTGCATTTTCTAAAGAGATATTTATTAAATTAGAATGTATCAACACATTAAACATACTTTCTTTTACAAAATCTCTGAGTGGTCTTGTAGTATTAGATTTTAAGAAATTTATTTTTTTTCCTTTTAGAAAACCATTAATAATTCTCATTTAGATTCTATTACCCGCCAGCCAATATCTTTTCGAAAAAAACCATGTTTCCAATTAATCTTTTTTATTAACTTAAAAATTTGGATTCTTATTTTTTTAAAATCTCTTCCTAAAACAACTACATTTAATACGCGACCACCATTAGAGACTAAAAATTTATTTTTGAAGATTGTCCCAGCATGAAATATAAAAGATTTCTTATTTAATTTAATTTTTTTTAAATCAGCAATTTTATTCGAAACGTATTTACCCGGGTAGCCTTTAGCGCAAATTACAGTAGTCATACATTTATTATGACTCCATTTAATCTTAATTGTATTAAGTTTATTTTCTAATGCTGCAATTAATATTTTTACCAAGTCAGTCTTAAGTCTTGGCATTATTACTTGGCATTCAGGGTCACCCATTCTGACATTATATTCAATTAAATAAGGCTCATTATTTTTAATCATCAAGCCCACATACAGAAAACCAGTATAAGAATTATTCTTTGCTTTTAATGCAGCAAGTGTAGGTTTAACAATCTTATTTATTATTTTTTCTTCTAAATTTTTATTTATAATTGGAGCAGGTGAATAAGCACCCATCCCACCTGTGTTTGGACCTGTTTCATTTTCACCAACTCGTTTATGATCTTGAGCAGAGCCAATGAAAGAAAAACTTTTTTTATCCACGATTAAGAAGTAACTAGCCTCTTCGCCTTCTAAGAACTCTTCAAGAATTAATTTTTTTGAAGTTTTAAATTTACCCAAAAAAATTTCTTTACTAAAATTAACAACCTGTTTTTTTGTGTGACATATCACAACTCCTTTACCCGCAGCCAGCCCATCCGCCTTAACAACTATAGGCATTGTGTTTTGTATTAAAAATTCTTTAACATCATTTTCATTTTTACATATTTTAAATCCTGCGGTTGGGATATTCTCTTTTTTGCACAAAGATTTCATAAAAGCCTTTGAGCCCTCTAATTTTGCAGCATATTGATTTGGACCAAAAACTTTAATTTTATTTTTTTTTAAAAAATTTACTATTCCTCTTACTAATGGCAACTCAGGACCGACTATAACTAATCCTATTTTGTAAAATTTAATATTTACGAGCAATTTTTTAAAATCTAAAAAATCTATATCTAGATTGTCTGCAAAATCGAGTGTGCCAGCGTTACCAGGTATACAATAAATCTTATTTGTTAGCTTGGAACTGTATAATTTTTGGCAAATTGCATGTTCTCGTCCACCACTACCTATTAAAGCAATATTCATATGAAAAAATATATTATATATACTATTTCTGCCTATGAATAAAAAAAAAGCTGTTCTAAGATATAAACATAATACGTTTGAGATTTTAAAAGAAGGAGATCATGTAATTTGCGCGATCTCAAACAAGCAAATAACTTTAGAAAACTTGAATTATTGGAATGTAGAACTTCAAGAGGCTTATTTCTCACCTATAGAGGCAACAATTAAATATAAAGAATTAAATAAAAAAAAATAATTATTTCCAACGATTATGTGACCAGATCCACTGACCTGGATCTCTAGAAATCATATGTTCAAGTACTTTATTTAGTTTTATGGTTATGTTTAGCTTGTTTGTTTCAGTATTTTCTTTATCTAAAATTTTTAAAGGTTCATATATTTCCATTTCAAAATCATCATTATCTTTTCTTGTAATAAATATTGGAACAATTTCTAAGTTATATTTTATAGCCAGTTGTGATGGAAGAGTGGTTGTTAAAGCCATATATTCAAAAAATGGTAGTCTTTGTCCTTCACTGACACGTTGATCAATCATCAAAGCAATACTAAAATTTTTTTGTATATAATTAATTGTGCTTTTGACACCCGGGAGACCTTTTTTAATTTGATTTGGGCAAACATATTTTTCTCTTATATATTCCATAAAAGGGTTTAAAAAATAATTATTTAGTGGCCGGTATATAGTAGCTAAATTAATTTTTTTTTTTGTTAATTCCATAGACATTAATTCAAAATTTGCAAAATGACCCGAAACAAATATTACCGGTTTTCCATTTTTAATAATTTTTTCTAATATATCTTCCCCCTTTATTTTTATATGAGAGCTATTGTTTCTAAATTTTTTTAGAAATAGATATTCTACAAAAGTTTTACCGTAATTTGACCACATCTGTTCTTTTATTTTATTTTTTTTAGCTTCGTTATATGAACCTATAAATTTTTCCAAATTACCATCAATTACTTGATTAGATTTTATAAGCGGACCTATCTTATTAAATAAATAAGAAAAAAATTTTCTGGATAATTTTAAGCCAACTATTTTTATAATAATAAAAAATAAATAAATAATAATAGATTGGAATAGGTATTTTATAATTTTTATCATAAATATTCAGTTAATTCTTTTTCAAATTTTTCTTTATTTGAGATATTTAATTTAATATTTAAACTTTCAATTTGCGGTAGTTGAAAATTTTTTATTCTAAAAAAATCTTTTTCAGTGGTTACTATTTTTAAATTATTTTTTAAAGAAAAATTTATTAATTCATTTAATTCATGTAGTGAATATTTATAATGATCAGGAAATGAAATTTTTTTTATTACATTTAATTTATTTTCCTCAAGTAATTTGAAAAAATTTTCTGGATTTCCAATTCCAGCGAAAGCAAGCAAATTTTTTTTTACAAACTTATTTATATTTATTGGAGTATATTTGGAGTAATAAATACTAATATTATTAAATTTTTTTTTTATTTTATTCTCAAATTCAAGGTTTTTATTGCCATTGATCATAATAATTTGACACCTTTTTAAAGAATTAAGAGTTTCTCTAAGTGGGCCAGAAGGAATAGTCATCCCGTTACCTATTAGCTGTTTTGCATTAAAACATACAATATTTAAATTAGTAATGATGGATGGGTCTTGAAAGCCATCATCTAAAACAACACAATCATATTTATCTTTTATAGAGCTATTAATAGCTAATGCTCGTGATGATTTTTTGAATAGAACAACTTGTTTTGATTTAATAAGCTCAAATTCATCTTCATGATTTCTATAAGATTTTTTTACTATGGCAGTTTTTTTACCTAGTTTTTCTAAAATTTTAACAATTTCAATTGATAATGGTGTTTTACCTGTACCACCTAAGTAAATATTACCTACACAGATAATCGGTATTGGAAACTTTGTTTTATTGAAAAAACTACACCGTAAAAAAATTATCAGTTGCAATAACAGGGAAAGAGGGAGTAATAAGAAACTTACCAAACTATTTTTTTTTTGCCAAAATTGAGGTTTAAAGATTTTCATTTTTTATTATTGATAATTTATTTAATTCTTCAATTGTTTGTTTCAGTATTTTATCGCCATAGTTGCTTAAGAAACTGAGATTCTGATTGTTTACTTCTTCTGAACTCCTGAAATTAACAATTATTTTTTCAGCTAAATCTTTTCCATCATTTATTTGTTCTGAAATCCCGTTAGATTTGAAGAAATCATAAACCTCTTTAAAATTATACACATAAGGCCCATGGTATATCCTGCACCCATGTTTAGCTGCCTCAATAGGGTTTTGACCCCCAACAAGTTCTAGTTTTTTTATTAATGATTTACCAATAAAAATATTTTTACAATAATTAAAATATTCAAATAATACACCAAAAGAATTAATTATTAAAATTTCTCTATCACCATCTATCACATCATTGCCGTTTAAAATTTGACTTTTTAAATTAAATTTATCGGTTAATTTTTTTATACGTGAAATTCTATTTATATGTCTTGGTATTATAATAGTTAAAATATTCTTATATATTTTTTTAATTTCTAAATGAGATTCTAATATAATCATCTCTTCTCCTTCGTGCGTGCTTGCTGCACACCAAACTTTAAAATTATCCAATACTTTTTTGCTAGCATCACTAAGGTTTTCTTTTTTTATTTTAACTGAAAATTTTAAATTACCAATATTGTGGAGATTTCTCACCTTAAGTCTTTTTAAATTATTATTTGAATTATTACTACAAGCGAGACATAAATCAAAGTTGTCAAAAACTTTTCTTGCAAAATTTGGAAATATATTCCATCTATTAAATGTTTTCTTTGTAACCCTTCCATTAATTAAAACTAAGGGAATTTTTTTTTTTTTTATATCAAATAAAAAATTTGGCCATATTTCGGAGTCCACAAAACAAACCAGATCAGGCTTCCATTCATTTAAAAAATTATTTGATAGGTGCCAAACATCTAGTGGAAAAAATCTATGCGTAATATTGATTTTAGAATATGTATGTAATTTTTTTTTTAACAAATTAGCAGAGCTTAAAGTTACAGTAGTAATTAAAAATTCAATATTTTTGTTTAAAAAATTTATTTCTTCAATCAAAGGTAAGATGCTTAAAAGCTCACCTATGCTAGCAACATGAAACCAAAATAGTTTTTTATTATTGTTTCTGTTTGCTTTAAAAAAAGATGAGAAAATTTTTTCTTTATATCTATACTTATCTTCTTTATTAAAAAATGACCTAAGGTAAATTATAATTAAAATTAAAGGGAATAAAAAAAAAGTTAAGCACCTATATATATTTAACATTAAACCTACTTCAATTGTTTTTCATATAACGATATGTATTCGGGAGAATTTTTTATTAAAGAATCGTGATTTCCAGAGTCAATAATCAACCCATCTTTTATTACAAAAATTTGATCTGCATCATGAATAGTGGACAATCGATGTGCTATTACAAGAGTTGTTTTATTTTTAGTTAAATTAGAAATTGCATTTTGAACGACCTGTTCCGAATCTGCGTCCAATGAAGATGTAGCTTCATCGAGAAGAATAATAGGTGATTTTTTTAGAATTGCACGAGCTATAGATATCCTTTGTTTCTGGCCACCAGACAATCTTACTCCATTTTCTCCGCAAAAAGTGTCATAACCCGAAGGTAGTTTGCTTATAAATTCATCGGCTGCTGCAAATTTACAAGCTTTGATAATCTCATCATCAGATGCTTGTGAGTCCGCATATGCAATATTTGCCTTAACAGTATTGTCAAACAAAAACACATCTTGACTAACTAAGGAAATATTTTTTCTTAAAGATGATAACGTAAAGTTATGAATATTCTGACCATCTATTAAAATTGTTCCGTTTTGTGGATCATAGAACCTTGGCAACAAATTAATAATAGTACTTTTACCAGCACCGCTATGCCCAACGAATGCAGTCATACCTCCACCCACAATTTTCATGTTCATATTTTTAATTGCTGCTGATTCTGTATTCAAATATTTAAAACTAATATTTTTAAACTCTATATTAGATTCTGTTATTCGTAGATTAGGCAAGCTGTCATTTTGTTTTGTTTGGATTGGGGTATCAATAACGCTAAAAAGTCTTTTAGCAGAAGCAGCTCCTTGATGGATAGCAATATTAATTGTCGCTAGTGATCTAATTGGCTGATAAGCAAGCATCATAGCTGCTAAAAAAGAAAAAAAATTATTAACCTCTAATTCACCATAACTTATTAGTCTACCAGAGTAAAAAATAAAACCTGCTATCATAAATCCTGTTAAAGTTTCCATAATAGGTGTGGCTCTTATCATCACACTTGCAATTTTTATATTTTTTAACTTAAGCGAACTAACAATGTCAGAACCATGTTTACTTTCTTTTTTTTCAGTTTGATAAATCCTGATCATTTTTGTAGCTTTAAATATTTCTGAAAGAAAAGTAGTTAAACTTGCAGATAAAGTGCTCGCCTCAACTTGAACTTTTCCAATTCTTTTTCCAAGAGTTTTTGAAAAAAAAACTGCTAGTGGCATCATAATCAAAGCAAAACAAGCTAATTTCCAGTTTTGATAAAACATTAGAGAGACCAATGCAATCAGTGAAAAACTGTCTTTCATTAAATTAAGTATGGCAGTGCTCACAAGGTTTTGAACATGCGAACAGTCAAACAATATATTTGATATATATTTTCCTGAGTGTGTATTGTCCAACGTTTGAATGTCTGTTGTTAGTATATTATCGGTTATCCTGTCTTGTAATTCTGCCCCAATTTCATTTCCAACTTTAATTACTGTAAGTCGTGCAAGATATAAAGAAATTCCTTTTGAGGAAAAAGCAATAATGATAGCTATTGGAATAAGCCAGGCTAGAGTTCTGTCTTTTTCGATAAAAATTTTTTTTACAGCTGGGTCTAAAAGCCATGCAGTACCGGCAGTAGCTGCAGCAACAATTATTGAAAGAAATAAAGCAAAAATAATTTTTGAAAAATATCTATTGATATGCTCTCTGTATAAACGTTTTATTATAAGTATTATTTCAGCTAATTTCATAATTGTTATTTAATTAAAAAAATTCCTAAAAACATTAGAAGGCCAGAAAAATTATTGAATTTAAAAGCTTGCAAACATTCTTTTGGACTATCTTTTTTAAATTTCATAATTTGGTACATTAAACTCAAAATAAAGATTATTAATATAAGTGTAAAATTATTAAAACCTAAATTACTATAAAATAAGCCAACTATTAAAAAAATGCTTAAAAAATAACAAATAGCTACAAATAATTTTATATTTTCCTTAAATTTAATAGATGTCGACTTTATGCCGATTATTTCATCATCTACGATATCTTGAACTCCATAAATCGTGTCATAGCCTAATGTCCAAAATATGGCCGCTGAATACAACGTAACAATTTCAATAGAAATATTATTATTTATTGATGACCAACCCATAATAACACCCCAACTAAACGTTAGTCCTAAAAAAAGTTGAGGCCAATAAGTAATTCTTTTCATAAAAGGGTATGTGAAAGCTAGAAACATAGAAGCAAAACCTAAAATAATTGTTAGTGTGTTAAATTGAATTAAAATAAAAAAAGCTAAAATACAAAGAATAAAAACATAAACAAGAGCTAGTTTTACTGAAATTAAATCATTAGCTATCGGCCTGTTTTTTGTTCTTTGAACTTTTTTATCTATATCCTTATCCACAACATCATTAACAATACATCCTGCACTTCTCATCAATACAGAACCTAAAAAAAATAAAACAAGGTAGTATAAAAACTGATTTAAATTCTGTTCTATGCTGTAAGCATAAGCGAGTCCCCATGCGCAGGGCCAAAAAAGAAGCATAATACCAATAGGCTTGTTTAATCTTGTAAGGTCGATGAATATTTTTAAGTGAGACATGATTAAATAATTGCTTGTAAGTATCAAACACTATCTGCATAATCAATTTGATTCGATATGGATATAGATTACACAGTTGCAGCGCTAATGTTTCCGGCCATTCCTCTAATGATGACCATGTATAGCAATAGATTTCATACTTTAAGTAGTTTGATTAGGAAATTACACGATCAGTATATTTTTGAGAAACGCACACCTCCTGCATGGGAAAATCAGCTACACGTTTTAAACAATAGAACTAGTATATTAAAATACACAATGGGTTTTGCAGCCTTTGGTTTTCTTTTTAATATGTCTACAGTTTTAATGCTCTATTTAGGGAACTTGCAAACAGCCAGAATAATCTTTGCAGGGTGTTGTGTTTGTATGATAATTTCAACTTTTTTATTTTTACAGGAAATACGGCTTTCTAATAAAGCACTCAAGTATCATTTGAGCGATATGGATTCGATGAAAAAAGATTTATAATTTTATTTTTTTTCTAAAAGGCTTTTCTTAAATAGTGATATTCCGTTACTCACCTTGTGGTTATATGATTCTTTAAATGTTTCTAGCTGCCAACCTTTCATTCTTGACATAGTTAATTCTAAATTTTTTGATTTGTATTCACTATTTGTACTTTCATCTTTCCATAATTTTTTTTCTTCTTCTGTACGAGCGCAACCATAACAAAAACCGGTCACAGGATCAGTCTTACAAATACTGATACATGGCGAAATTATAGTTTTAGACATTATGGAATTAGTATAGCTGGACCATTAATTTTTCTAGACTCTAAATCAATGTGAGCCTGTTGAGCTTTAGCTAAAGGGTATTCTTTAAATATTTTTATTTTAATTTTTCCGAATTTAATTTGCTTAAATAATTCTTCTGCACCTTCTACAACTTCACTTCTATTTGTGTAATAGTCTTTCATGGTAGGTCTCGTAAAAAACAGACTTTTAGATTGAATATCTTTTGATACGTTCAAAGGGTCTAGTGTTCCAGATGCATTACCAAAAGAAATCATTGTTCCTCTTGGTTTTAAACATTCTAAGGAACCTTTTAACGTATCCTTGCCTACACCATCGAACACTACAGAAACACCTTCATTCTTAGTAATTTCATTAACTTCTTTAACGAAATCTTGCTTAGTATAATTAATAACATGGTCACACCCATTTTCTTTAGCGATAGAAATTTTTTCATCAGATCCTACTGTACCAATTAATTTACATCCTATTCCTTTTGCCCACTGAGAAAAAACTTGACCAACTCCTCCTGCTGCCGCATGAAATAGAACAACATCTTTAGAAGTCAATTTGTAAGTCTTACATAAAAGATAATGTGTTGTTAAACCTTTAGTCATTATACATGCAGCAACTTTATGAGAAATGCCATCGGGAATTTTAACAGCTAAATGTGAGGGAAGAATTCTTTCTGTTGCATAAGCACTTGGAGCACCCCCTGCGTAAGCTACATTGTCACCAATACTTAGGTCTTTTACATTGGAACCAATCTCACTAATTATTCCAGCTCCTTCAAGACCTATGCCGCTTGGAAGTTGAACAGGGTACAATCCTGATCTGTGATAAGTGTCTATATAGTTTAATCCAATAGCTATATTTTTTACTTTTATTTGATCTAGTCCTGGAGCTTCTAGTTTAATATCTATGATTTCTAAAACTTCTGGTCCACCTGGTTTTTTAATTATAATCGCTTTAGTCATTAATATTTTGCAAACGTTCCGTTGTGGTAATCTTGCACCGCTTGAAGAATTTCTGCTTTTGTATTCATAACAAAAGGTCCTCCTCTTGCTATAGATTCACCAATTGGCTTACCTGCTATAAACAAGAATTCACTTTTCTTATTAGCTTTTACTATCAATTTATCACCTCTGTCTAATAGTATTAGATTAGAATTACTTGTTTTATCATGTTTGTTTTTTCCAATAGATAAATCGCCAGCTAATAAATAAACGAAAGAATTATGACCATTAGGTACATCACATTTAAACTCTCTACCTTCTTCTAATATTACATGAAAATAAATTGGATCAACGTTATGACCTTTTTCAGGACCTTCTGCCTTTTCAAATTTTCCAGCTATAACTTTAACTGTTTTTTCAGCATCTTCATGAACGCCAAGTTGATTATTTTTAATATATAAATATTCAGGTTTATTCATTTTTGATTTTGCCGGCATATTAATCCAAAGTTGAAAACCTAATAATTTACCTTCAGACATTGCTGGCATTTCAGAGTGAATAATTCCTCTACCAGTTTTCATCCATTGAACATCTCCTGCAGTCATTATACCTTTTGCTCCAGTACTATCTTCGTGTTCAAACTCACCATTTAACATATAAGTAACTGTCTCTATTCCTCTATGAGGATGGGGAGGAAAACCTGCAAGATAGTCATCCTTATTTTCAGAACCAAATTCATCCAACATTAAAAAAGGATCAATATAATCTGCTTCTGGCGTACCAATACTTCTTTTTAATTTAACACCTGCGCCATCTGATGCATTCAGGGCTTTTATTATTTTTTTAATTTCAATTTGTGTCATTTTAAATTCTAACAATTAAACTACATCAAGTAACTGCGTTAAATTATTGATTTCATTTTTTGGCTTGTAATCAAGGTTGTCAAAAATATTATTATTTCTGTTTACCCAAATAGCGTTATAACCATAATTTCCACCACCTGATACATCCCAAGTATTTGCACTAAGAAAAGCTACCTCTTCAGCTTTGATTTGATACTTTTTTAAAGGCATATCGTAAACTTTTGGGTCTGGCTTATAAATTTCAACTTCTTCTACAGAAAAGAGATTATCAAATATATTTTCTAAATTATTGTTTTTTACCAATTCATTTAAAAGAGCAGGGGTTCCATTTGAAAGAATAGCAAGTCTGTATTCTTTTTCTTTTAATTTTTTTAAAACTTCCTTAACCTCAGTGTAGGGTGACAGAACTTTATATAGATTTAGCAACTCACTTTTCATGGAGCTATCTATCTTAAAAATTTTCATTGATTTATCTAGACTATCTTCAGTAACTTGCCAGAAGTCTTTATGTTTTTTCATTAAACTTCTTAGCCAAGTATATTCCAGTTGAGTTGTGCGCCAAAAATTAGCAAAATCTTCCCACTTATCTCCAATTTTACCTTTACATTTTTCAGCAGCTGAGTTGACGTCAAATAAAGTCCCGTAAGCGTCGAACACTATAGCTTTAATGTCTTTCATTAAGGAGATTATATACTACTAACGATTTCCTTTTAATAAAAAATACAATCCAATTAGAAGAAGAAATATCTGCTCACTAGTAAATAGTTTTGTTGTAATAAACCAATCTCTATGAGCTAAAGAAAAA
>Ga0209502_10004204_pt1 | contig 10904 bp, 9 predicted proteins | sample ArcticOcean_MG_C_10_FD_187442 | JGI IMG/M metagenome (GOLD analysis project Ga0209502, IMG submission 187442) | Marine microbial communities from western Arctic Ocean - ArcticOcean_MG_CB11_90 (SPAdes) (version 2) | ecosystem: Environmental > Aquatic > Marine > Oceanic | place: Arctic Ocean...
CTGCTCTTAATCTAGAGTTGGAATCAGGGTTAGGGCCACCATCTTTAATAGCCATAACAATATCTTTACCAATTCTGGTAAAGGTTTTAGCCATTGCTGACCAACGTTTCATTTTGCGTCCTTTTCTTAGTTCGAATGCTCTACCCATTTCTGATGATTATTTTTTTATACTTACAAATGTAGAAATTTGATTGTGGTTTTACAATTTTAAATGCATTTTAAAATATATTTTACACTTGTAAAACACCCATATTAAATTGTTTTTCAATAGGAGCATGGTTTGCAGCTTCAATACCCATAGAAATCCAAGATCTGGTATCTAACGGATTTATTACGGCATCTGTCCATATTCTTGCAGCTGCATAATACGGAGAAATCTGCTCATCATAACGCGACTTTATCTTGTCAAATAACTCTGCTTCTTTCTCTGGTGTAATTTTTTCACCACGTTTTTTGAGGGAAGCTGTTTCTATTTGCAACAATACTTTTGCTGCAGAATTACCACTCATCACTGCCAATTCAGCGGAAGGCCAGGCAACAATTAATCTTGGGTCGTACGCTTTACCGCACATTGCATAGTTTCCTGCACCATAAGAATTTCCGATGATAATGGTAAACTTAGGAACTACAGAATTACTTACTGCATTTACCATTTTTGCACCATCTTTTATAATTCCTCCGTGTTCAGATTTACTACCAACCATAAAGCCAGTAACATCTTGTAAGAAAACCAATGGTATTTTTTTCTGATTGCAATTCGCAATAAATCGAGTAGATTTGTCTGCAGAATCATTGTAGATAACACCACCAAATTGCATTTCTCCTTTTTTAGTTTTTACTAGTTTTCGTTGATTGGCAACAATACCAACAGCCCAACCATCAATTCGTGCATAGCCGGTTATGATTGTTTTTCCGTAGCCTTCTTTGTATTGTTCAAATTCAGATTTGTCTACCAAACGCTTAATGATTTCTAGCATGTCGTATTGCGCATTTCTTTCTTTTGGTAGAATCCCGAAGATATCATCTTCTTTTTCCTTTGGTGGAAAAGAGGCTGTTTTACTAAAACCAGCTTTGTCATAATCACCAATTTTATCAACAATAAATTTTATTTTGTCAAGTGCATCTTTATCATCTTTTGCTTTGTAATCAATTACTCCAGAAATTTCACAATGTGTAGTGGCACCGCCTAAAGTTTCATTGTCAATAGATTCGCCAATGGCAGCTTTCACTAAATAACTTCCAGCAAGAAAAATACTCGCTGTTTTATCTACAATGATTGCTTCATCGCTCATTATTGGTAAATAGGCTCCACCAGCAACACAGCTTCCCATAACAGCAGAAATTTGCGTAATTCCCATGCTGCTCATAATCGCATTATTTCTAAAAATTCGTCCGAAATGTTCTTTGTCAGGAAATATTTCATCTTGCATTGGTAGGTAAACGCCGGCAGAATCCACTAAATAAATAATGGGTAATTTGTTTTCTATGGATATTTCTTGCGCGCGTAAATTCTTTTTTCCGGTAATAGGAAACCAGGCACCCGCTTTTACAGTAGCATCATTTGCAACAACAATACATTGTTTGCCTTTTACGTATCCAATTTTTACAACTACACCACCAGAAGGGCAACCGCCGTGCTCTGCATACATGTTTTCACCAGCAAAAGCACCAATTTCTATAGACTTCGCTTTTGGGTCTAATAAATAATCGATTCTTTCGCGAGCGGTCATTTTCCCTTTCTCGTGATGTTTATCAATTCTTTTTTGACCACCACCTAATTTTACTTTTACAAAACGTTTGCGCAAGTCTGAGGCTAAAAGTTTATTATAATCTTCGTTTTTGTTGAAGTTTAAATCCATATTTGGTGTTTATTTTTTAGAGTTGCTAAAATAAGAAATTTTAGTCGTAAGAATTTATAATATGGGCTACTGTGTTGGCAATTTTGGTATATTTTTCTTGTTTTTTTAATTTTAGAGGTGCTGCAACTCTTTCTGCGCAATTTTTTACAGCACAGGTTTCACAAGTAACGCCAACTACTCTTTTTGGGAAGGTGTTTTCATGAAAGAAATTTAGTTTCTTTTTCAAATGGGGAGACAGTAATATGCCAATACTTACACTTCTATTAATATCCTTTTTAAAAGGGTCTTTTGTTGCAGATGATAAAACTAAATATTCGTTTTTTTGGTCTACATAAGAAGATATTTGCGCACCAAAAGTGGGTCTTGTTTTTGATGTTTTTTCTAAATCTTGAATGGTTTTTATAGAAATCCACCTCCTGCAATACTGCTCATTATTTCTATTTGCGTGCGGCGCTTGTTGCTGTGTAATGTGCAATTCTTTATTTAATCGATATTCAAAATGATTTTCTTTGTGCATAAAGCGTAAGAAAAATAAGTTTTTTATATGGAAGTATTTCGGTAAAATATTGGTTAATCGTTGGTAGAATGTCTCTTGAGAGCAGTTATAGCCTTTAATTATTTTGTGCAATTCTAATGGTTGCCATGCTTCCAAAGAGAAAAAATTAGTTAGTTTTTCTGTGAGCGATTTTCTTGGGATAATCAAAGCACCTGCAAAATAAGAGGCGATAAAATTATTTAAAACCTGGTCGAAATTCTCAAACTTTATCCAGGGAAAAGTAAACAATCTGTCTTTTAGGTCTAAGAAATTATACGCTAATTCTTTGGCGTAAATAAAGGTTTTTTGAGCCTCAGAAATGTTGCAATCTATTAACAACGTATTGCTTTTGGCAATGAATATATTTCTTAACTCACCAAGATTATTGTGTTTAGAGAACTCTTTGTCATCAATGGTGTATCCAAATTCTTCGATTAAAATTTCTTCTAAGTCTTTAGAAAGAACCCTTTTTTTTAAATCTAAATGATAAGATTTTGCAAATTCTTCAACATCATTTTCAAGCTCTTCAAAATAATTACTGTGTGCTTCCTGGTAAGAACGCAAGGAGGCTAGAAAGAAACTTTCTCGAGATAGATTGTAGTTCTGTGCAATTTTAATAATGGTACTGATAAACGCATTTACTTTTGCAGGCGCATTTGCTACAATGTCTATTAAGTTGTTTTCTTTAATGCCGAAGAGCTCTAGCGGAATTTCTTTTAAAATTTTAGACTGTAAAATTTCGCCAATAGGAGCTAAGTTTTTATCAAGCTTTAAAGAAACGATGTGGTCGTAGGGCGTTTCTAGTTTTTCGGAAAGAATAAGAATTTTATCTGTCTTTGGATATTTTTTTCCTTTCTCAATTTCATTTAAATACGATTTAGACAAGCCTGTTAGTTTTGCCAAACCAAAAAGGGATAGTTTTTTTTCTGTTCGTATCTGCTTTAGTTTTAAACCAAAAATTAAGCGAATGTATTCGTCTTCTATTGTCATAAACTCAAAGATAAGAATATTTAGCGAATGTCATGAAATAAAGTTTTTTATATATTTAGCGAACGTTCGCTTGTGGAGTTCAAAAATTAATTATATCATTGCAGTATAGAAATTTAAATGAGTGTACTATGCAAGAAAATAATACGACAAAAAGAATTGATTTTAAGGGGTTTAATGTTGCTGATTATCAAGAAATTCTAACAGACAAAGCAGCACAATTCTTATTAGCTTTACATGCTAATTTTAATGAAACCAGGTTAAAATTACTTGCAGATAGAGAAATTGAGCAAGCGTATTTTGATGCAGGCAATTTTCCTTCTTTTCCAAAAGAAACAAAAAGTATTAGAGAATCTGACTGGATTTGTGCTCCGTTGCCGGAAGATTTATTAGATAGAAGAGTCGAGATTACGGGTCCTGTAGATAGAAAGATGGTCATCAATGCTTTAAATTCTGGCGCAAAAACCTTTATGGCAGATTTTGAAGATAGTAACGCTCCGAATATTGCAAACACTTTAGGTGGACAGATAAACTTACGCGATGCGATTGATAAAAGTATCTCATTTCATAATCAGCAAAAAGACAAAACGTATACTTTAAATAAGAAAACGGCAACCTTGTTGGTTCGTCCAAGAGGTTTGCATTTAAATGAAAAACATTTTTTGGTGGATGGAGAAGAGATGGCTGGTTCTTTTGTAGATTTTGGATTGTTCTTTTTTCACAACATCAAAACATTGCAAGCACAAGGTTCTGCGACGTATTTTTATTTGCCAAAATTAGAACATTATTTAGAAGCACGTTTGTGGAATGCTATTTTTGTTTTTTCACAAAATTATCTTTCTATTCCTCAAAACACCATAAAAGCAACGGTTTTGGTGGAAACAATTACAGCAAGTTTTCAGTTAGATGAAATTATTTATGAATTAAGAAATCATATGGCCGGATTAAATTGTGGTCGTTGGGATTATATTTTTTCATACATCAAAAAATTTAAAAATCATAAAAACTTTAGGGTTCCGAATAGAGATCAAGTAACCATGAGTTCTCCTTTTATGAACGCTTATTCTTTATTGGTAATTCAGAAATGTCATAAAAGAGGCGTGCATGCTATGGGAGGAATGGCTGCTCAAATTCCGATTAAAAACGATGAAATAGCAAATGATGCTGCATTTGCAAAAGTAAAAGCAGACAAAGAATTAGAGGTTAGAAATGGGCATGACGGAACTTGGGTTGCACATCCTGGCTTGGTTGCGGTGGCAATGGAGGTGTTTGATAAACACATGACGAATAAAAATCAAATTCATGTTTCTAGAGACGACGTAAAAGTGTCTGAAGCGGCTTTAGTTGAAATGCCAAAAGGAACCATTACAGAAGAAGGTGTTCGAAAAAATATAAATGTGGGTATTTTATATATAGAAAGTTGGTTGCGTGGAAATGGAGCTGCTGCTATCTATCATTTAATGGAAGATGCGGCAACTGCAGAAATCTCAAGAACGCAGGTTTGGCTTTGGTTGCATAAAAATATTCAGCTAGAAGGAGGTGGTGTTTTTAATCAAGAAATGTATCAACGTCTAAAGAAAGAAGAATTAGAAAAAATAAAAAACTTAGTAGGTGAAAGCAATTTCACCAAAGGTAAATTTAAACTCGCAATCGAGTTGTTTGATGCGTTGGTCGTTTCAAAAGAGTATCAAGAGTTTTTAACACTTTCCGCTTACAAGTATTTATAAAAAAAAGTGTCTCGCAACTACGGCAATAGTTTGCGAGACGTAATTATCAAAATTTAGATTCACCTTAATAATTAAACAACGAAATTATGAAAAATTTAGCACAAAGCAAGTACAGTTCAGCTTTAGAAACGGTAAGAAACTTAAAAACAAAATATGGCAATTCTTGGAATGCCATAAATTCTGAAAGTGCTGCAAGAATGGTTACTCAAAATCGTTTTAAAACAGGTTTAGACATTGCGAAATATACCGCTGCTATTATGAGAAAAGACATGGCAGCATATGATGCAGATGCATCGAACTATACCCAATCTTTAGGTTGCTGGCACGGTTTTGTTGCCCAGCAAAAAATGATTGCAGTTAAAAAACACCACAAAACTACAAGTAAAAGTTATTTGTATTTATCTGGTTGGATGGTTGCTGCGTTGCGTTCAGAATTTGGACCTTTGCCAGATCAGTCAATGCATGAAAAAACGGCAGTTCCTAGTTTGATTGCAGAAATTTATGATTTCTTACGTCAAGCAGACGCTATTGAATTGAATGATTTATTCAAAAGACTAGAAAACGGGGAAGATGTACAGGATCAAATAGATAATTTTGAAACACATATCGTACCCATTATTGCAGATATTGATGCGGGTTTTGGAAATGAAGAAGCAACGTATTTATTAACTAAAAAGATGATTGAGGCGGGTGCTTGTGCGATTCAAATTGAAAATCAGGTTTCAGATGCAAAACAATGTGGACATCAAGACGGAAAAGTAACCGTGCCGCACGAAGATTTTATTGCGAAGTTAAACGCAATTCGATATGCCTTTTTAGAATTGGGTGTAGATGACGGAATTATTGTTGCAAGAACAGATTCTGAAGGAGCGAGTCTTACTCAAAAATTACCGGTAAGTCAAGAACCTGGAGATTTAGCTTCGCAGTATTTAGCTTTTGTTGAAGCGGAAGAAATAGGAATAAACGAAGTAAAAGAAGATGATGTTTTATTAAAAAGAGACGGTAAATTGGTTCGTCCGGTAAGATTGGCAAACGGTTTGTATAAATTTAAAGATGGTTCTAATATTGATAGAGTTGTGTTAGACTGTATTACAAGTTTACAAAATGGGGCAGATTTATTGTGGATAGAAACTCCAACACCGAATTTAAAACAAATTGGACATATGGTAAACCGAGTAAAAGAAGTTGTGCCTAATGCAAAGTTGGTGTATAACAATTCGCCTTCATTTAATTGGACGTTAAACTTTAGACAGCAAGTTTATGAAGAAATGCGTACTGAAGGAGAAAATATGACAGCGTATGATCGAAATAATTTAATGGACCAACACTATGATGCATCCGAATTAGGCTTTCGTGCAGATCAAAAAATTAAAACGTTTCAAAAGGATGGGGCTAGAGAAGCAGGTATTTTTCATCACTTAATTACATTGCCAACGTATCATACAACTGCTTTACATATGAATGATTTGACTGAAGGTTATTTTGGTGAAGATGGAATGTTAGCGTATGTAAAAGGAGTTCAAAGGCAAGAAATTAGAAAAGGAGTTGCTTGTGTAAAACACCAAAGAATGGCAGGTTCTGATTTAGGCGATGACCATAAAAGTTTCTTTGCAGGTGATAAAGCTTTAAAGGCTGGAGGTACAAATAATACTTCAAATCAGTTTGAAATCAAAAAAAATGAGCTAAAGCGAGAACCTGTTCTAGATAAATAATTTATATTCTTAATTTTTAAAAAGGCAATATATTAATGTATTGCCTTTTTAACATTCTCACTTTAAACAACTTATTTAAATTTCACATATAATGTTTACAACAGCAGATCTTTGGGATGAGCACCACGAACATCTTAGTTGTGTTGAACCAATTTTTTATTCTTTTGGAAAAAAAAAAGGCTTTTTCAGGAAAAATTACTACACTAAAGTTATTTGAAGACAATTCGTTCGTTAGAAAACAATTAGAATCTAACGGAAAAGGCAAAGTGCTTGTTGTTGATGGTGGAGCATCATTACGTTGCGCTTTATTTGGTGATAAATTAGCCGAATTAGCAATTACAAATAAATGGGAAGGCATTATTGTTAATGGGTGCATTAGAGATAGCTATTTAATTAATCAAATGGATATTGCTATAAAAGCGATAAACACAAGCCCTGTAAAAAGTATTAAAAGAAATATAGGTAAAATGAATATTCCTGTTAATTTTTCAGGTGTAACGTTTATTCCAGGGCAGTTTGTGTATTCTGACAATGACGGCGTTTTAATTAGTAAAAAAAGACTTTTATAACATGAAAATAATTTCAAACAAAGAAAATTAAAAAAAAATCACATGACTATAGGAATATTAAAATGTACAAAAGAGAATCTTATTGCAATGGTTCCCCAAGTAGTTTCAAAATTAATTAAAAGTGAATATTCTGTATTGATAGAAACTAACGCAGGTAAAAATTCTGGTTATTCAAATGAACTGTATAAAGAAGCTGGAGCCGAAATAGTTTCACGAAATGATGTTTTAACTTCATCAGATATTATTCTTACTGGTGTTGGCATTGAAGTTGAAGATATTCATCTAATAAAAGACAACACTCTACTTATAGGTAAATTTAACGCTAGAGTTGAATCAGAAATGCTTACAAACCTGAAGTATTCAGAAGCAAAAGTGTTTAGTTTAGATTTACTTCCACGTTCTTCTATTGCGCAATCTATGGATGTTTTGTCTTCATTGGCATCCCTTTCAGGATATAAAGCAGTTATAGCAGCTGGAAATGAATTTTCTGGTTATTTATCAATGATGACAACATCCGCAGGGACAATTCCACCAGCAAAAGTTTTAATATTAGGGGCAGGAGTTGCGGGTTTACAAGCTATTGCAACAGCAAAACGCTTAGGAGCAGTTGTAAATGCTTTTGATGTGCGGGCTTCTGTAAAGGAGGAAGTAGAGAGTTTAGGAGCAAAATTTATTGAAGTAGAAGGCTATGTTGATGATAAAAATGCTGGTGGATATGCTGTTAAACAATCTGAAGATTATATACATAAACAGAAAGAATTAATACACGAAACTGCAATTAAGGCAGACATTATTATAACCACAGCAAATATACCAGGAAGAAAAGCGCCGATTTTAATAGAAAATAAAACAGTAAAAGAAATGAAACCAGGTAGTGTTATAGTTGATATGGCAACTACAAGTGGTGGAAACTGTGAGCTATCAAAAGATAATGATAACGTAATAATAGATGATGTTGTAATTATTGGTGATTCAATTTTATATAATAAAATGGGTAAACAAGCTAGTTTATTATATAGCAATAATATTCATAATTTTCTTAAATACATTCTTAAAAATGGTATTGAAAATATTCCTTATGATAGTGATATTGTAGCTAATACCTTACTTCAGAAAGAATCAAAACTAGTATTAAATTAAACTACTCAATATGTTCGAATTATTAGATTTTTTGAAAGAAAATATACTATTTATAAACCTTTTAATAATGACCTTTTATTTAGGTTTTGAAATCATCTCAAAAGTGCCAGCAGTTTTACATACACCACTTATGTCTGGTTCTAATGCTATTAGTGGTATTGTAATTATTGGTGCAATTTTTTTGGTTCGTCAAGCAGAAACTACAGATTATTTAACAATTTTTTTAGGAGTATTGGGTATTATTTTAGGAACCATTAATGTTGTTGGTGGTCATGCGGTTACCAACAGAATGTTAGAAATGTTTAAAAAGAAATAATCATGGAATATATAGAACTATTATATATCGTTTCAACAGTACTGTTACTTATCGGATTAAGAAAATTAAGTAGTCCAGCTACTGCCAGAAAAGGAAATCTTATTGCAGCTTCAGGAATGACATTAGCAATTGGCGTATCAATATTTAGGCCACTAGAAGGTGATAATGGCAACTATTTATACATTTTTGGAGGTGTTTTAGTAGGTGTTCTCATAGGTCTCTTTTATTCAAAAAAAGTAAAAATGACAGAAATCCCTGAACTAGTCTCTTTGTTTAATGGATATGGAGGTGCTTGTGCGGTTTTTATTTCGATTTTAGAAATTTTAAAATTTAACAACACAACAAGTTTAGGAACAACAAGCACAACATATACAGCTTTATTTGTGGGAAGTTTAGCGTTTATGGGTAGCCTAGTTGCATATGGTAAATTATCAGGAAAGGTAAAAGATTGGAGAAGCTCAATTTCGTCTTACTTTAATTTGTTTTGGTTAATATTATGTATTGGATTAATTGTATTTCAGATTTTAAATCCTGAATTATATGGGGTTTTACCAATTGTCATTTTAGTAGCTTCACTTATTTATGGTGTATCTTTTGTATTTCCAATTGGAGGTGCGGATATGCCTGTTGTAATTTCGTTATTAAATGCGTTAACAGGTATTACTGCTGCATTAACAGGTATTATTTATGATAACATGGTCATGCTTTTAGGCGGTGTGCTAGTAGGTTCCTCTGGTGCGATTCTTACACTATTAATGTGTAAATCGATGAATAGGTCATTGTTGAATGTTGTAGTTGGAGGATTTGGAGGATCTTCTGAAAGTGCTGATGGAAAAGACCAAGGAGCAGTTAAAGAAACTACAGTAAACGACACTGCCATTAATATGAGATATGCGGATAATGTAATGATAATCCCTGGATATGGCATGGCTGTTGCGCAAGCACAAAAATCGTGTAAAGAATTGGATAAAATTTTAACTGATAAAGGTGTGAATGTAAATTATGCAATTCATCCAGTTGCAGGAAGAATGCCAGGTCATATGAATGTTTTATTGGCTGAAGCAGATGTATCTTATTCAAAATTAATTGATATGGAAGATGCTAATAATAAAATGTCCTATACAGATGTATGTCTAATTGTTGGTGCAAATGATGTTGTAAATCCATCTGCTTTAGATGAGCCAAGTAGTCCTATTTATGGTATGCCAATTATTGAAGTTTTAAATTCTAAAAACATAGTTGTTTTAAAAAGGGGAATGAGTAAAGGTTATTCCGGAATTGAGAATCCTTTATTTTTTCATGATAAAACAAAAATGTTATTTGGCGATGCAAAAGATAGTATTGAAGGTATTGTAAGTGAAATAAAAAAAATGGATTAAACCCGGCACTATGAAAGGAAGAAAATTACTTATGATTCCTGGTCCTATTGAATTTGAGCCAAACGTTTTACACGCAATGAGCATAGCGACCAATAGCCATGTAGCTCCAAATTTTATTAAGGTTTTTGGAAGTAGCCTTGAACTAATGAGAAATGTATGGAAATCTCAAAAAGGGCAACTCTTAATACTTCGAATCAGTTTGAAGTTATACAAGACCCTGAAAAAGCAAGAAATAAAATAGAGAAAGTAGCTTAATAAGTTAACTTTCTATAAATTTAAGTTAGTGTTAGTTGATAAAGCCTTTTTGAATAACTTCAAAGAGGTTTTTGTATATTTATTTTCTTAGGAGTGAGAAGTTTCCTGTTTTATTAATTATTTGTTTCGTGTTATCTGCTGGTATCAATGTAATATTATACCAATAATCATCTGACGAAAGTTTTTTACCATTATAGGTTCCATCCCATCCTTGGCTGTCGATTGGTATTTGTGCTACCAATTTCCCATATCTATTAAAGATATTTATACTACTGTTTGGGTAAAAAGTTTTGTTAGCGCCTTTTACTCTGTATGTATCATTTCTTCCATCTCCATTTGGGGTAAAGAATTTCGGAAATTGCAGCACAGATACTTGTAGTGTTGCATCTGGTACACATCCGTTTTTGTCATTTACAATAATGGTA
>Ga0209502_10004207_pt1 | contig 10899 bp, 8 predicted proteins | sample ArcticOcean_MG_C_10_FD_187442 | JGI IMG/M metagenome (GOLD analysis project Ga0209502, IMG submission 187442) | Marine microbial communities from western Arctic Ocean - ArcticOcean_MG_CB11_90 (SPAdes) (version 2) | ecosystem: Environmental > Aquatic > Marine > Oceanic | place: Arctic Ocean...
GGGTGGTTGCTCCTTCGGCGCTATTTTATAGTCTCTCCCAATAAAAAATTAGACTACTTGTTAATAAAATTAAGTCAAATATTAATTATTTAAAACATTTTATTGCCTTTTTTGGTAATTAATTAATAATTAATATAACAAAATGAAAAATTATTTAAACTTTGAGACAGATATTAAAAATCTTGAGTCAGAAATAGAAAAGCTAAAAGACCCATACAACGAAGATGGACTTTCTGAAGTAGACACAAAAAAAATCTCTGAGACTCAGCAAGAAATAGACCAAAAACTAAAAAAAATATATTCCAATTTAGACTCTTGGCAAACAACATTAGTTGCAAGACACGAGGATAGACCAAAAGCAAAATTTTTTATAGATAATTTATTTGAAGATTTTATACCATTATCAGGTGATAGATTTTATGGAGAAGATAAATCAGTTTTAACAGGTTTTGCAAAATTTAATGAAAAATCAGTTCTAGTTATAGGACAAGAAAAAGGTGACAATCTTGAAGCTAGAATTGAAAGAAATTTTGGAATGATGAGACCCGAAGGGTATAGAAAAACTATAAGATTAATGAAACTAGCAGACAAATTTAATATACCAGTAATTTCTTTTATAGATACACCAGGAGCATACCCGGGAGTAGGAGCGGAAGAAAGAGGTCAGGCTGAAGCAATTGCAAAATCAATTGAGTGTTGCATGCAGTTAAGTGTCCCAACATTTGCAATTGTTATTGGTGAAGGTGGCTCAGGTGGGGCGATAGCATTAGCTTCTGCTAATAAAGTTATAATGTTAGAAAATGCAATTTATTCCGTAATATCCCCAGAGGGATGTGCTACAATTTTGTGGAGAGATCCTAAAAAAACACTTGATGCTGCAAAAGCAATGAAATTATCATCAAAAGATCTTTTAGATTTAAAAGTAATTGATGAAATTATTTCTGAACCAATTGGTGGAGCCCACAGAGATAGAGATCTTATTTTAGACAATGTGAGAAAATCAATTGAAAATAATTTGAATGAATTTCTTAATATGGGTAGTGATGAAATTTTTAACCACAGAAAGAATAAATTTTTAAAAATTGGAAGAAACAAAGGATTTATTAGTCAGTTAGATAATTTAAACACATTAAGTATGAAAAAAAATAAACTTAATATTTTTATTGAAAATTATTTTAAATCTAAAATTAATATAGGTATTTCTTTTGTGATAATATTTTTATTAAGTTATTTAATATTTATTTTATAGGGCTCCACAGCATTTTTTATATTTTTTTCCAGATCCACATAAACAAGGTTCATTTCTACTCATTTTTTTTCCAAAATATTTTGGGTCTATTTCTGCTGGTTTAAAAACCCCTTCTTTTTGAGCAGGCTTTTGAATAACTTTTAAGTTTATTAAGATTGTCACAAAATCAATTTTTAATTTATTTAATAAACTTTCAAATAAATGAAAAGCCTCTTTTTTATATTCAACCAAAGGATCTCTTTGTCCGTAAGATCTAAGTCCTATGACTTGTCTTAATTGCTCAAGATATTGTATATGTGATTTCCAATTTAAATCTATGCATTGAAGAAAAATTTTTTTTTCAATTTCTTTTGCTTTTTCTTCATTTAGCATTTGAATCCTTTCATTTCGTGCCTCAATGAACTTGGAATTAATTTTTTCTTTAAAATTTTTATCTTTTAAATTAATCAAAATTTCAAACTCTTGATCATCAACGCTCTTTCCAAGTAAAACTCTTAATTGATTGGTAAACTCATTATTTTTATTTTTTGATAAGTTTTGATCTTTCAAAACTATTAGGTGAGACATAATTTCCGACATAAATTCATCCGAATAGTCAAAAACTTTTTCACTATTTATTACACCATCCCTCTGGGAAAATATTACATGTCTTTGATCATTTAAAACATCATCAAATTTTAATAAATTTTTTCTTATATCAAAGTTTCTTGCTTCAACTTTTTGCTGGGCTCTTTCAAGTGCTTTATTAATCCAAGGATGATCAATACTTTCTCCATCCTTTAATCCAAGCTTTTGAAGTATATTATTCATGGATTCCGAGCCAAAAATTCTCATTAAGTCATCTTCTAAGCTAACATAAAAAATAGAGCTCCCTTCGTCACCTTGACGACCTGCTCTACCCCTTGCTTGATTATCAACCCTTCTAGATTCCATTCTTTCAGTACCGATTACAAACAGACCACCTAATAACTTTATCTTAGCTTTATTAATTAAAAGTTCTTTATCTGGCTGACTATCTTTTTTACCTCCCAATTGAATGTCAACTCCTCTTCCAGAAATACTGGTTGTAATTATTACAGAATTAATTTTCCCAGCATTGGCTATAATGTCTGCTTCATTCTCATGATTTTTTGCATTTAAAACTACATGTTTTACTTTTACTTCATTAAGTAGTTTTGAATAAATTTCAGATTTATTGATACTTGAAGTAAAAACTAAAATTGGCTGGCCTATTTTTTGACATTCTAAAATTTTATTAATTATAGCTTTATTTTTTTCCTCCTCAGTTCTAAAAATTTGGTCATTCCAATCGTTTCTGATCATCTTTTTATTTGTAGGAATAATAACTACAACTAAGTTATATATTTCATAAAATTCTTCAGCTTCTGTGGCGGCTGTTCCAGTACATCCTGAAATTTTATCATAGAGTTTAAAATAATTTTGATAAGTTATAGAGGCAAGTGTTTGATTTTCACCCTGTACATCTATTTGTTCTTTAGCTTCCAATGCTTGGTGAAGGCCATCTCCAAATCTTCTTCCTTCTAAAATTCTTCCAGTAAGTTCGTCAATGATTTTTAAAGCTCCATCTTTAACAATATAATCTTTACCTTTTTCAAATAAATGATTTGCTTTTAATGATTGGTTAACATGATGAACTAGGTTTAAATTTTCCGGATCATAAAAATTATCATTTTTTAAAACACCAGCATTAGAAAGCATTTTTTCCACATCATTAATTCCATCATTTGTAAGTAAAATATTTTTATCTTTTTCATCAATTTCATAATGTTGTGACTTTAACATTCTAACTAATTTATCGATTGCAAGGTATTGATCTGTTTTATCCTCAGCCGCCCCAGAAATCACCAACGGTGTTCTAGCTTCATCAATTAAACAAGAATCTATTTCATCAACAATTGTGAAAATGTGACCTCTCTGAACCATTTGCTCTTTAGAGAGCTTCATATTATCTCGTAAGTAGTCAAAACCAAGTTCACTATTGGTTGCATAAGTAATATCAAAATCATAATTTTTTTTTCTCTCATGATCATCTTGATCATTATTTATAAATCCAGAAGTCAGCCCTAAAAATTTATAAATTTCTCCCATTTCTTGAGAATCTCTTTTAGCCAAATAGTCATTAACAGTAACAACGTGTACACCTTTACCAATTAGAGCATTCAAATAAGCAGCAAGACAAATAGTTAAAGTTTTTCCTTCTCCAGTTCTCATTTCTGCAATCTTTCCCTCATGTAGAGCAACACCACCTATTATTTGAACATCATAGTGCCTCTCATTTCTAGTCCGGTAAGATGCCTCCCTTACAAGAGCAAAAGCCTCTGGCAATAAGATATTAACATCAGTCCCTTCAGTAACCTGATTCTTCAACTCTAGCGTTTTTTTTGGAAAATCTTCATTTGAAAGTATCTTAATTTTGTTCTCAAATGAGTTAACTTTTTCAACAATTTTCATAATTCTATCAAGCTCTTTTTGATTACTTGATTTAATGAACTTTGAGAGAAAATTTAAAGGATTAAGCATCTAATTTATTTGATATATTATTTAATTATAACTTTTAATATAAGTATGAAACAAATATTTTAAATAGTATGTCAATTAAATTCAAAAATTTTACAAACATTCAATCATCTAAGTCAAAAATGAGTGACTTTCAGGATTTAGATCATATAGATGGCGTTTCAATATCAACTACATGTGCAAACTTGTACCGTGAGCCAAGAGATGATTTGGTCATGTTTTATTTTAGAGATGGAGCAAACTATGCTTCAGTTTATACACAATCAAAAATAGTTTCAGAAAATATTAAATGGAATTTAAATGTAAAAAGTAAAAAAATAAAATCACTTATTATTAACACAAGAAATGCCAATGCATTTACTGGCCCAGAGGGTTATAAAGGTCTAAAAGAAATAGCAGAAGAAACCTCATTACAACTTTCTAAAAAACAAAAAGAAGATGAAGATCGTCCAAAAAAAATACTACCTAATGAAATTCTTTTTGGTTGTACAGGCACTATTGGTGAGAAATATCCAACTGAAAAAATTAAAAAAAATATTTCAATTTTAATTGATAAAATTAAGTACACACAAAATAAATTAATTTGGATGAAAGCAGCATTAGGTATAATGACAACTGACTTAAAGCCAAAAGTTGCGATGGAAGAATGTAAAATTGGGAATAAAAAAGTTAAAATTTATGGTATCGCAAAAGGATCAGGAATGGTTTTTCCAAATATGGCAACAACACTGGGTTATATTTTTACTGATGCTGATCTTTCAAATAATATTTTAAATGAATTGCTTAAAAAAAATATTGAAACAACTTTTAACGCAATTACCTGTGATGGAGATATGAGTACAAATGATATGGTTTCAATTTTTTCTACTGGAAAAATTAAAAATTCAAAAGTAGATAATATAAATGAAAAAAAAATAAAAAATTTTAATGAAGCACTTCATTCAGTTTTATTAAATCTATCAAAAAGAATAGTTGCTGATGGAGAAGGTGCTAGTAAATTTATAACAATTAATGTTCTTAAATCAAAGAATGAAAAAGATGCAAAAAAAATTGCCTTCTCCATTGCCAATTCACCTCTTGTAAAAACTGCAATTGCAGGCGAAGACCCAAATTGGGGAAGAGTAATAATGGCTATAGGTAAATCTGGAATAAATATAAATTTAAAAAAATTATCACTCAATTTTGGGAATATTAAAATAATAGATAAAGGACTGCTTGTAATTAATTACAAAGAAAATGAAGTTGCCCACTATATGAAGGAACACACAATAGATATTTCAATAAATCTTAATATGGGTTTAAAAAAATTTACCGCATATACGATGGATTTTACTAAAAAATATGTAGAAATTAATTCAGATTATAGAAGTTAGTAGATCATTGAATTAATTTGACTATTATTAAATATAACAATGATTTTATATAAACTTATTTGTAAAGATTGTAAAATTTCTTTTGATAGTTGGTTTTCATCTTCTACAGAATATGAAAAATTAAAAAAAAAAAAATTTCTTAACTGTAATGTTTGTTATTCGTTAAATGTTCAAAAAACTTTAATGTCTCCAAGTGTATTGCGATCTAAAAATAATATTAAAATTGACAATCAAAGCCTTAAAAATAAGGAAATAAATAAAAAAATTGAAGAATATCAAAACTTTATTAAAAAAAGCTTTGATTATGTCGGTGACAATTTTGCTTATGAAGCACGATCTATATATTATAAAAATAAAAAAGTTTCTAAAGGAATTTATGGTACAGCTAGTAAAGAGGTGCTTAAAGAACTGAGTGAAGAAGGGATAGAGACAGAAATGATACCTTGGATAAAAAATTTTACAAATTAATTTTTTACAAACTTTGTTATATAATTAACAGAAGTGTCATTACTTATTTTCCAGTTATTATCTAGCATATCAAACTTCATGCCATCTAATTTTTTTAATATTAGATTATTTTTTTTTGAAATATGTATTAAATCATTAGGTCTTACAAATTTTTCCCAATCATGAGTTCCAATTGGTAACCATTTTAAAATATATTCAGCACCCACAATTGCGAATACATATGACTTTAAAGTCTTATTTAAAGTTGCAATAAACATTACACCATTTTTTTTTAATAACTTTGAGCTTTCTTTAATAAAAAAATTTATGTCTTCGACATGTTCAACTATCTCCATGTTTAAAACCACATCAAATTTTAACTTAGTTTTTATTTTTTCAGGTGATGCTACTTTGTAATCTATTTTAAGTTTATTTTTTTTTGCATGTAATTTTGCAACCTTAATATTTTTTTCTGATGCATCTATGCCAACCACACTAGCACCTAGTCTACACATGGGCTCAGACAATAATCCTCCACCACATCCAATATCTAATATCTTAATATTTTTAAATGGTTTATCCAAAGACTTAATATTGAAATCTTTAACTATATTATCTTTAATATATTTAATTCTTATAGGGTTAAAGTTATGTAAGGGTTTAAATTTCCCATCAGGATTCCACCATTCTTCGGCGATTTTAGAAAATTTTTCTATTTCTTTTTTATTTATTGAATTCATAATAGATATCTTGTGGACATAACAATTAAGATGTATTTTATCAAATATAAATTAATTATTATTATCAATGAAAACTGTTGTTTTAAAGTTTGGTGGAACTTCTGTAGGAAGTATAGATAGAATCAGAAAAGTTGCCAATATAATTATCTCCTATAAGAAAAAAAATATCGGAGTCATTGTAGTTTCTTCAGCAATGAGTGGGGTTACCAATGACTTGATAAAAAGAACAAAAGAATTAAGTGATAATTTCGATCCTGCAGAATATGATGTTTTGTTATCTTCAGGTGAGCAGGTAGCTTGTGCACTAATAGCAGGTAGATTGAAACACCTTGGATTTAAAGCAAGATCCTGGATGTCTTGGCAACTTCCCATTCTTACCGATGGTCCCTATAGTGCCGCAAGAATAAATAAGATAAATAAAATCAAAATATCAAAATTTATTAACATTGGTGGAATACCTATAATATCTGGTTTTCAAGGAGTTAACGAAGATAATAGAATTACAACACTTGGTAGAGGTGGAACTGATGCAACAGCTATAATGCTAGCAAAGTTTTTTAGTGCTAGTGAGTGTGTTATTTATACTGATGTAGATGGAGTTTATACTACAGATCCCAGAAATCACTTAAAAGCAAAAAAGATTAATAAGATTTCTTACGATGAGATGCTGGAAATGGCCTCTCTTGGTGCAAAAGTTATGCAACCTACTTCGGTTCAAGATGCTAAATTAAATAATATAAGTTTTTCAGTTAAATCTTCGTTTACGAAAAAGAAAGGCACTTTGATCACGAGTAATAAAAAAGCTTTTAGTGATCAAATTATTACAGGCATCACCTCAACCAAAAATGATGCCAAAGTGACCATCGTTGGAGTTAAGGATAAACCAGGAGTGGCAGCTTCTATTTTTAAACCACTATCACTTAATCAAATCAATGTAGATATGGTGGTGCAAAATATCTCGTTAAATAGTAAAGAAACGGATATGACGTTTACTATCAAGTCAGAAGATTTAAAAAAGACAGAAAAAATGATAAAACAAAATAAAAAAATTTCCTTTAGAACGTTCACACATGATAGAAATGTATCAAAAGTATCAATTATAGGAGTTGGAATGATTACAACGCCTGGAATTACTTACCGGATGTTTCAAGCATTAGCCTCAAAAAAAATTAACATTATGGTTATCTCAACTTCAGAAATAAAAATCTCTGTTTTAATTTCAAGCAAACATATAAAAAAAGCTGTAGCAGTCCTTCATAAAGAATTTAAATTAGATTAAATCATGAGCTTAAGACCTTTTAGAGACATTCATAGAAAGAAGACAAAAGTTATAAACGTTGGCGATGTAAAAATAGGAGGTGATAATCCTATTTCAGTCCAATCAATGACAAATACACTAACCACAGATATTCAAGCCACTATAAAACAAATTAATGATATTCATGAAGAGGGAGCAGATATTGTTAGAGTTTCATGTCCTGATAAGGAATCTTCTTTGGCACTTAAGGAAATCACCAAGAATATTTCTGTACCAATAATTGCAGACATTCATTTTCATTATAAGAGAGCCATCGAAGCTGCAGAAAATGGTGCAAAATGTTTAAGAATTAATCCAGGCAACATAGGTGATAAATCAAAGGTGCATGAAGTATTAAGTGCTGCAAAAAATAATGGCTGTTCTATAAGAATCGGAGTAAATGCAGGCTCACTTGAAAAAGATATTTTAGAAAAATATAAAGAGCCTTGTCCCGAAGCTTTAGTTGAAAGTGCACAAAGAAATATCAAAATTTTAGAAGATCAAGATTTTTTTAATTTTAAAATTAGTGTTAAATCTTCAGATGTGTTTTTGTCCATGGCTGCATATCGTCAACTATCAAGGGTAACAGATTACCCTTTACACTTAGGAATCACAGAGGCGGGTAGTCTTATTTCAGGAAGCATTAAATCTTCTATAGGCCTTGGGTCACTTTTAATGGACGGAATAGGTGATACGATAAGAATTTCATTATCTGACGATCCAGTTAAAGAAATTAAGATAGGCAATGAAATATTAAAATCACTTAATTTAAGAAATAGAGGTGTTAAGATTATATCTTGTCCATCATGTGCAAGGCAAGCGTTTCAAGTGATAGACACAGTTAAAACATTAGAAGAAAAGCTTTCTCATATTAAAACTCCTATAACCTTATCAATTATTGGCTGTGTGGTGAATGGACCTGGAGAAGCTGCAATGACAGATATAGGAATCACCGGTGGGGGCAAAGGGAATAACATGCTCTATTTATCTGGTATTCAAAGTGAAAAAGTTTTATCAGAAGATATAATATCAAAAGTTGTAAGGGAAGTTGAAAAAAAAGCTGCTGAAATTGATAAAAAATTAAAATGATACCTTTAAAAACTATTAAAGAGTTAATATCTAAACATTCTCTATTAGAAAGAGAGCTATCAACAGGTGAGGTAGATAAAAAACTTTTTGCTGAAAAATCAAAAGATTACTCAGATTTAAATGATGTGATTGAAGATGCTAAAAAATATTTTTCATATGAAAGAGAGAAAAAAGATTTAGAAAAAATTTTAAATGATCTTGATAGCGATGATGAATTTAAAGTATTGGCTGAAACTGAATTAAAAGATCTTAAATTGGAAAATGAAACAATAGAAAAAATTTTAAAATTATTCTTATTACCCAAAGATGAGGCAGATACAAAAAATGCAATTATAGAGATTAGGGCTGGTACAGGGGGTTTGGAAGCGAGTTTGTTTGCTTCGGATCTTTTCAAAATGTATGAAAAAGTTAGTCATCAAAAAAAATGGGAATTAGAATTAATAAGCATGTCTCAGAGTGAGGCAGGTGGACTTAAAGAAGTCATTGCATCAATTAGGGGAAAAAATATTTACTCAACTTTAAAGTATGAAAGTGGTGTTCATCGTGTTCAGAGAGTTCCTGATACAGAAACGCAGGGAAGAATTCACACATCCGCTGCAACAGTAGCAGTTCTGCCAGAAGCAGAAGAGGTAGATATAAAAATAAATGACTCAGATCTTAGAATTGATGTTTTTAGAGCAGGTGGTCCAGGAGGACAGTCTGTAAATACAACTGATAGTGCAGTGAGAATTACCCATATTCCAACTGGATTATCTGTATCTCAACAAGATCAAAAATCACAACATAAAAATAAAGCAAAAGGAATGTTGATTTTAAGGTCACGACTTTATGAATTAGAAAGATCAAGAATAGAGGGTGAAAGATCACAAGATCGGAAAAGTAAAATAGGGACAGGAGATCGATCTGAAAGAATTAGAACATATAATTTTCCACAAGGAAGAGTAACAGATCATCGTATTAATCTAACACTACACAAACTTGAAGCTTTTTTAGAAGGTGAAGCGTTTGATGAAATGGTAGAATGTTTAACGCTGCAAGCACAAGAAGAAAAATTAAGTAATCTTAATTAAAATGAATATAGAAAATATCCTAAACGTGGGAATAAACATCTTACAAAAAAGTAAAATTCCCAATCCTCATCTTGATAGTGAAATATTGCTATCTAGTTCAATTAAAAGAGATAAAAAACATATTATTTTAAACCCCAAAGAACTTCTGAACTCAGAACAATTAGATAAATTTAAAAATTTAATTGAAAGAAGAAAAAAAGGAGAACCAATTGCATATCTAATAAATAAAAAAGAGTTCTGGAAAGATGAATTCTTTGTCAATAAAGATGTGTTAATTCCAAGGCCAGATACTGAAGTAATAATAGAACAAGTTTTAAAAATCTATTCAAGGGAAGAACAGTTGCAAGTTCTAGATATAGGAACTGGATCTGGATGTATTCTTTTATCTATATTAAAAGAGAGGTCTAATTTTTATGGAACTGGAATAGATATCTCCAAAAAAAGTATAAATATAAGTAAATTCAATGCAAAACAACTCAACTTAATGAATAGGGTAAAATTTTTTAATTCTAGTGTTGACAACTTCAAAATTGGGAAATATGATCTAATAGTTTCAAACCCTCCTTATATTAAAATGTTAAATTTAAAATATTTGGAAAAAGACGTTGTTAACTTTGAACCAAAGTTAGCTTTAAGTGGTGGGCTTGATGGGTTTTCAAAAATCAGAAAAGTTATTAGTAAAGCAAGAACTCTGATTAAGAAAAATGGTAAATTTATTTTAGAGATTGGATTTAGTCAAAAAAATAAAGTTAAACAAATATTAAAAGAAGAAAGTTTTTACACAAATAAGACCATAAAAGATTATGGAAATAATGATCGCTGCATAGTCAGCACTAAAATTTAACTAAAAGATAAAAATATGGTAACATTTAGAAACAATAATAATAGTAGACCTCCATTTAGAAACAATAATAATAGAAGACCTCCATTTAGAAGCAATAATCAAGGGTCAAAATTTACTAATAATGATAATTTTCGAAGAAGTGTCCCAAGTAGAAATAACCATAATGCCACAAAATTAATTGAAAAATATAATGAAATGGCCAGAGAAGCTCTAGCCAATGAAGATAGAGTTTTATCTGAAAACTACTTTCAG
>Ga0209502_10004208_pt1 | contig 10897 bp, 13 predicted proteins | sample ArcticOcean_MG_C_10_FD_187442 | JGI IMG/M metagenome (GOLD analysis project Ga0209502, IMG submission 187442) | Marine microbial communities from western Arctic Ocean - ArcticOcean_MG_CB11_90 (SPAdes) (version 2) | ecosystem: Environmental > Aquatic > Marine > Oceanic | place: Arctic Ocean...
CTTTGGATCAAAAAACTTAAAAACTTTTTCTTTTGATACAAAAGGTTTTTGGATTAAAGAGACTTCAGGAGAGAATCAATTAATAATAAATGCTAAAAAAATTAATGAAAAAAATAAAATGCTTTATAATATAAATATATTTGTTGTAGATAAAAATAAAACAATCAAAGAAAGACTGACTGCTGTTACTGGGCAGTTTAATAAAAATATAATTAATCTTTATGAAGTGGAATCAACTAATAGAAATACTCGAACAAAAAAAATTGAGAAATATAGCTTGCCTATTAAATTCTATTCTGATGATCTAGATGTTACTATTGCCCAACCTGAAACTATTTATATTTTAGATTTACCTAAATATATTTTAACTATGAAAGAGCATGGTTTAAATACTTCAAAACATCTTTTACATTTGTACAAACTAATCTGCCAACCATTCTTAGTTATTGCTATGGTTTTACTTTCTGCTTCATTAATGTTAAAGAGTAATGAAAGAAAAATTCAATTTGGTATAATTTCTATTTCATTAGTTACTGGGTTTAGTCTATATTTTATTGGAGATATAGTTTTTGCTCTTGGTTCATCAGAAAGATTACCTTCGTTATTATCAGGCTTTGGACCAACGTTTATTGGATTATTCTCAGGTTGCTTTCTAGTTAGTAATATTGATGGGCCAAAAAAATCACCTATAGGATAAACTTTGATTAAAAATAAAATAAATAAGACATATTTTAAAATCTCAATTATTATTGGAAATTTATTATTATTTTCAATGCTCAATAATGTTAATGCTAAAGAGAATTATATAGTTGTTTTGGTAAATAACTTACCCATAACAAAAATTGATGTGATAGAAAGAGCTAAATTAATTTCTTACTCAATATATCAAAATGTTGAATTTAAAAATTTAAATAAGTTTTATGATCAATCAATTAGATCCCTTATTCAGGATAACATTAAAAAACATGAAGGCCTTAAATATAACCCAAATATTTTAAATTCAGTTGCTAATAGAGCTTATGAGCTTACATTATCTGAATATCAAAACTCTGAAAAGAAATTTAATCAGTTTACTAATAAATTATCTATCTCAAAATCTAGTATTCTTAATCGCTATGAAGCCGAATTAATTTGGGGAATTGTATTAAAAAATAAATTTAAACAACAATCTATTAGTATAGATAAAGAAATTACCAAAATCATTAGGCTTAGGGAATTAGAAAAAAATAAAGATAAATATGATTTAGCAGAAATAGTCTTACCTAAAAAAAATAACTTAGATTTATTTAATAGAATTATGACTGCCTTAAAACAAGGTGCAAATTTTTCAAATATTGCAAAACAAGTATCTATGAACCCTTCATCTAGATTGGGTGGTAAAGTTGGATGGAAGACTTATGAAGATTTACCTTACGATATGACTAAAAATAATTTGGAAATCAATGAAGGAGATCTTTTTAATTTTATAACAAAAGATACAATTAATATAATAAAAATATTAGTTAAAAGAAATAAAGGAAAAATCAGTTATATTGAAAATAAAGTATTATTGGCTGAAATTAATTTTCAAATTAATTTTGGAAATAAAAACCAGATTTATAAAAAAATTAAAAATAAGCTATCAGTTTTATTAAGAGATAAAAAAAGTTGTGATGTATTAAAAAAAATAAATCGTGAAAAAAATGAAAGCTTAAAGTTAAAAATTATAGAGTCAAGAATTGCAGATTTAGATATAAATTTACAACAAAACATAAAAAATACTCAATTATTTAATTCCATAGGTCCCTTTTATAAAGGGAATAGTGGTTCTTTATTTGTTTATTGTGATATTAAGAAAATTAAATTAAAAGATATAAATCCGAACTTAATAAAGAAAAAACTTTTAAACAAACGACTTGCTATTTTTAATGCGCGTGTTTTAAAAAAATTAACTCAGAATGCAGTAATTAAAACTATCAAGAACATAAATTAAATTTGAATATAGAGAGTATGGCTTTACAAAAAAAAATTATATTAGTTTCATCTGGAGATCCTTCAAGTATTGCTCCAGAGATCACAATAAAAGCATTACAATCTAAAAAAATCAATGAAGCTACATTACCTATAATAATTACTGATCCAAAATTAATTTATAATTATAGTGACGTGTTTGATGTTCATTGGAAAGTCAATGAAATCCATGATCAAATTAATTTTACTGATTATAAAACTAACTATTTTAATGTAATACCTATTAAAACTAATGATACGGTAATAATAGGGGAACCATCTATTGCCAACTGTTCTTTTATAAAAAAGTCTATTATGAAATGTATAGAATTAGAAAATACTACTAATGCTTCAGCAATTGTAACTAACCCAATTAATAAAAATATAATGTATAAATCTGGTTTTAAATATAATGGTCACACAGAGTTTTTAGCTTCTTTTTCTAAAAAAAACATTCAACCAGTAATGATGCTTGTTGGACAAAATCTTAAAACTATTCCATTAACAATTCACGTGCCTCTATCTCAAGTTTCAAGTTTGATTACTGAAGAGTTAATAATTACAACTATAAAAATCACTGCTAAATATTTAACAAGTTATTTTGGTATTAAAAAGCCTAAAATAATATTAACAGGACTTAATCCTCACTCTGGCGAAAATGGAGATATTGGGACCGAAGAACAAGAAATAATTATCCCTGCAATAAAGAAAATTCAAAAATACAATGATTTTTTATTAGATGGACCGTTTGCTGCAGATACAATTTTTTCATATGAGGCAAGGCAAAATTATGATGTAGCAATTTGTATGTATCATGATCAAGCTTTGATACCAATTAAAACATTAGATTTTTATAATGGTGTAAATGTAACTCTAGGTTTAGATTTTATTAGAACTTCGCCAGACCACGGGACAGGATTTGATATAGCTGGTAAAAATATAGCTAATCCAGAAAGTTTAATTTCTGCAATCAATCTCGCACATTTAATGAGTGTCAACAAAGATAATGTATAAATCAATTCAAGACCAACTGCCAACAATAAAGGAAATCCTAAATAAAAATAATGTAAAAATACATAAATCTCTTGGTCAAAACTTTATATTTGATATTAACCTCACCGATAAAATTGTTAAAAAATCTGAGCCTATTGCATCTACTATAATTGAAATTGGTCCAGGCCCAGGAGGCTTAACAAGATCTATTCTTAAAAGAAAACCAAATATTCTTTTTGCAATTGATAAAGACACACAATCAGAATTAATGTTGAGGGAATTAAAAGAAATTTATGGAGATACTCTCCAAGTTATTATTGCAGATGCTATCAATTATCCTATATGGAGTCTTGGGAACGAACCAAGACAAGTTATAGCTAATTTACCATATAACGCAGGAACAAAAATGTTAATATCTTGGTTAAAGCATATAAAGAAATTTGAAAAACTTACATTAATGTTTCAAAAAGAAGTGGCTGATAGAATTACAGCCCCAGTTGGCTCTTCAAATTATGGAAGATTATCAATTTTAACAAATTGGTTGACTAAAAGTAAACAATTATTTGATATACCTGGATCAGCATTTATACCTCCTCCAAGAGTTACATCAACTGTGGTTGAATTAATACCAATGGAAAATCCAATTTTTGATGTAGCTTTCAATTCTTTAGAGCAGATTACTCAAATGGCTTTTAGTCAGAGAAGAAAAATGTTAAAAAGTAGTCTTAAAAAAATAAATGGTGAAGCAATTTTAGAAGATTTGAATATTTCTTCTAGCTTACGTCCAGAAGAATTATCTGTCATTGATTTTTGTAGAATAGCAAAAAAAGCATACCCTTGATTAGTATTCAAAATGTTTGTAATTATAAAAGTTTTTTTACAATATTTGGAAGTGTACTTTGTCTATGTTTTCTCAATCTTTCAGAATATAAAATTTGTTTGACTGAGTTAACAGCTATTTCAATTTCTTCATTTATTACTACAAAATCATACTCATTATAATGGCTGATTTCTTTTCTAGCTTCTGACATTCTTTTATTGAAATCTTCTTTATTTTCACTTGCTCTATTCCCAAGTCTATACTCTAATTCTTTAATAGAAGGTGGCAATATAAATATTTTAACGATGTCTTCTAGTAGATGTTTTTGTATCTGCCTAGTACCTTGCCAATCAATGTCTACTAAAACATCAACTCCATCTTCAATTTTTTGTAAAACTTCCGCTTTAAGAGTCCCATAAAAGTTTCCGAAAACTTTTGCACTCTCAATAAATTCGTTATTATTAACCATCAGAGAAAATTCTTGATTGGTTTTAAAAAAATAATCTTTTCCTTCAATCTCACCTTTTCGTTTTTTTCTTGTAGTGACAGAAACAGATAAACTTACATTAGCAACTTTTTCAATAATTTTTTTACATATAGTGGTTTTACCTGCACCAGAAGGGGATGAAATAACTAAAATTACACCTCTACGATTATTTTTTAACACTATGCTTTTCCTTAACTATATTATCTTTCCATATTTTAATATTTTTCTTGTGTGAACTATATGTTCTTGAAAACCTATGCTCACCTTTTCCATTACTAACAAAATAAAAATAATTTGTTTTTTTTAAATTAATAAAAGCTTTCAAAACATCAGTACTTGGATATGAAATTGGAGTTGGAGGCAATCCATTAATAAAATATGTGTTATAAGGATGAGCTAATCTTAACATTTTCTTAGTAAGTTTTTTACCATTAATATTTAATCCGTATGCAAGTGTAACATCTGATTGAAGTTTCATATTTTTGTTAAGCCTATTTATGAAAACACTGGCTATTAATTGACTTTCTTTAAAGTTTTTAGCCTCTCTTTGAATTATTGAAGCGAGAACTAACAAATCGTATTTACTTTTTAAAATAACACTTTTAGGATAATTTTTCCAAATATCATTCAAAATTAAATCTTGTGCAAATTTCATCCTTGTTAATAATTTTTTTCTAGAATATCCCCATTTATAATTATAAGTGTCAGGTTTGTAAATCCCTTCTTTTAAGTTTGGTATTTTTCCAAACAAGCCCTTAGCACTCATGATTTTAAGCATTAAATCATTCGCCGTCCAACCTTCTATAAGAGTAAAACTTCTAGTAACGGTATTTCCATTTTGAAAAAGCTTTTGTAAGTCACTTATTGATGATCCTTTTAGAATCAAATATTCACCAGCTTTCGGGACAAAGTTTTTATTATACAGTGAAGATATAATTCTCCAGTTTAAATATGATATATTAATATTAAAGATTTTTAATTGCTTTAAAATATTTTTTTGACTAATAGTTTTTTTTAATAAAAAGTTTGTATTTTGTTTTACAATGACCTCACTCTTAATTTTAGATATATACCAATAAGAGTAAATAATTAAGAAAATAAAAAAAAACAAAAAAGCTTTGAATTTTAAGCTCAATCTTCATTACCTATTATTAAACTTGCGTTAGTTCCCCCAAAACCAAAAGAATTTGATAATACATTGCGTATTAGTCTTTTCTTTGCTTTTAAAGGAACTAAATCAAATCCGTCTGATTCCTTATCAGGATTTATCAAATTATTCGTAGGAGGCACAGTTTGATTTACAATAGATAGAATTGAATATATAGCTTCAATTGCACCAGCCGCACCTAAAAGATGGCCTGTTGCTGATTTTGTTGAACTAACGCTTATATTTTCAACGTCATTATTTAACAATCTTCTTATAGCTTTTAATTCAATCATGTCACCTAATGGAGTAGAAGTGCCATGTGCATTAATATAATCTAAATCAGATGTTGTTAGCTTAGAGTCTTTTAATGCAGATTGCATAGCCCTAAAACCTCCATCTCCTGATTCAGCAGGGGCAGTAATATGATGTGCATCACCTGACATCCCATACCCTTTTATTTCTGCATAAATTTTTGCTCCTCTTGCTAGGGCATGCTCTCTTTCTTCAAGAACTAATACTCCAGAACCTTCGCCCATTACAAAACCATCCCTATCTTCATCCCATGGCCTAGATGCTTCTAGAGGATTATCATTAAAGTTAGTACTAAGCGCTCTGGCTGCTGCAAACCCTGCCATACCTATTCTACAGCAAGCGGCTTCTGCTCCACCTGCTACCATCACATCTGCATCACCATATTTTATAATTCTTGAAGCATCACCAATTGCATGAGCTCCAGTTGAACAAGCGGTAACAACTGAATGATTAGGGCCCTTAAAGCCGTATTTAATACTAACTTGACCAGATAATAGGTTTATAAGAGATGATGGGATGAAGAAAGGACTGACTTTTCTTGGTCCTTTTTCGTTCATCAATTCTGTTGTCTTAGCAATAGTTTCAAGACCACCAATTCCTGAACCAAGTATTACCCCTGATCTAATTTTTTGATTTTCACTTAAAGGAACCCAACCTGAGTCTTCAACAGCTTGAATAGCAGACACAATTCCATATGCTATAAATCTATCAAGTCGTTTCTGCTCTCTGGGTTCTAACCATTGATCCATATCCAAACCAGCCTCAGGATCTTGATCTTTCGTGGGTATTTGACCAGCTATTTTGCATGAAATATCTGACACATCAAAATTAATTATTTTTTTAATTCCAATAGAACCTGAAATCAAACGCTTCCAGTTAATATCAACACCATTACCTAATGGTGTTAACATACCTAAACCTGTAACAACAACTCGACGCATAAGCAACTCCCAGTCATAACACGAGCAAAAAGTTTTATATTAAATTACTTATTTGCAGATATAAAGTCTATTGCATCTTTAACAGTTTGAATTTTTTCAGCTGCATCATCTGGAATTTCACATTCAAATTCTTCTTCAAAAGCCATAACTAGCTCTACAGTATCTAAACTATCTGCACCTAAATCGTCAATAAAGCTTGCGCCCTCAATTACCTTTGATTCTTCTACGCCAAGATGCTCGACTACTATTTTAGTCACGCGGTTAGCTATGTCACTCATTATTATTGCCCCTTAATTTTATAAATCTTGTTATAAGTTTTGTTTGGATTTAAATTTTTTGTATTATAAGTTTTCCCTCGATTAACATACATACATATATATGCCAAGCATATATTATTATTTTTAATTAAAAAAATCATAGCATAGCCATGCCACCATTAATATGTAGTGTTGTTCCAGTAATAAAACTAGATTCTTCACTTGCTAAATAAACACATGCAGATGAAATGTCTTCTGGTTGACCAAGCCTAGCAACAGGAATATTCTTAATTATGCTATTAGTTTGATCTTCAGTAAGTTTGTCTGTCATAGGTGTCGAGATAAAGCCTGGGGCTATTAAATTACAAGTTATTCCTCTACTAGCAACTTCAGCTGCTAAAGACTTAGTTAAACCAATTAATCCAGATTTTGAAGCCGCATAATTACTTTGACCTGCGTTGCCAGTATGACCAACAATAGAGCTTATGAAAATTATTCTTCCATACCTTCTTTTTAACATTCCTCTTAGAATTTGCCTTGTTAGTCTCATAGAGGCTGTAAGATTAATATTAATCACATTATCCCAATCTTCATCTTTCATTCTCATTAAAAGTCCATCAATAGTTATACCAGCATTATTTACAAGAATATCCACACTTCCAAAATAATTCTCAGCCTCTTTAGCCATTGAAGCAATACTGTCCTTGTCTCCTATGTCTGCAATTATCCCTTTTACATCTTTTCCCAGATTAGCAACAAGTTTATCAAGGATATCTTTTTTAGTTCCTGATAAAATTAATTTTGCTCCACGCGCTTTCATTTCTTTGGCAATAGCCATTCCAATTCCACCTGTCGCACCTGTTATTAAAGCTGTTTTATCTGTTAAATTAAACATTAACGTCTCCATAGTAATAATATATTTATTAAATTTTTTTTATTATCTCATCAAAGTCAGACGGTTTTTCAACATTAATAGCCCTTACATTATCAATCATTCGTTTGGCAATACCTGATAAAACCTTTCCATTTCCAAGCTCTATAATTGTATTTACACCTAACTTATTAGCTAAATTCATTGTTTCTCTCCATCTAACAGTACCTGTAACTTGATATATTAAATTCTGTTTTAATTTACTAATTTCTTTCTCAGGTAAAGCAGTAATATTAGATATTATTGGCACAGTAGGATAATTGAAATTCAATTCATTTAAAGCCTTTTCCATTATCAATTGAGCCGGCTGCATTAACTGACAATGAAATGGTGCACTCACTGGAAGTATTACTGCCCTTTTAACTCCAAAATCTTTTGATAACTCTATTGCTTTATCGACAGCTAATTTATCTCCGCTAATAACTACTTGTCCATCAGCATTGTCATTTCCAATATTACAAACACCAATTGATTTTACTTCTTGTATGATTTTTTCAGTAGTTTCTATATCTGCACCTATAAAAGCTGCCATTGCTCCTTGATTTAAAGGTACTGCTTGTTGCATTGCATCACCTCTTAACCTTAATAATATTGCACATTCTTTTAATGAAAATACATCAGCAACAGTCATTGAAGTGTATTCTCCTAATGAATGTCCACAAATATAATCTGCTAACTCAGGTAATTTTTTATTAGTTAATTTAATTAAAACTCTATAGACAGCTACACCACAAGCCATTAGAGCTGGTTGTGCATTAGATGTAAGAGCTATATCATGATCAGAGCCTTCCCACATTATTTTGCTCAAATTAAAACCAAGAGCATCATCAACTTCTTCAAATACCTCTTTAGCTTCAACAAAATTCTCTGACATTTCCTTACCCATCCCAATTTTCTGAGAGCCTTGGCCTGGAAAAACAATCAAATTCATTTTCACTCCTTAATTTATCATATATTTATATTTAAATTTAGATTTTTTAATTAAAACATTGCATATTTTCAATAAACATTTATGTTCCAAAAAAGATTGAAACACTAGCATAAAATATTTTTTTTGTGTACTCCTTGCTAGATAAAATTTTATCTGGCTAACCTAGGTTTAAACCTGACAGCCATAAGGAGATTGAAATGGCATTATACGAAAGTGTAATAATTGGAAGACAAGATTTGACATTAGGTCAATTTGAAGCATTAATAGAAGAATTCATTTCAGTACTCAAGTCTCAAGAAGGGGATGTAAAGAAAAGGGAATACTGGGGACTTAGAAATCTTGCATATAAGATAAACAAAAATCGTAAAGGCCATTATACATTATTAAATATTGATGCCCCTACTTCTGCAATTTCTGAGTTTGAAAGGTTAATGGGATTACATGAAGATATTGTAAGGTTTTTAACAATTAAAATTGATGAAATAAGTGAGAATCCTTCACCTATAATGAATGGTAAAACTGAACGAAATAGATCTGAAAGCTCAGAAAATAGTTTCACACCTGCCGCTAAAAAAATTGGGGAATAGGAGATTTAAATGACACAATTAACAATCAAAAGACAAGCTCTTAGAAAACCGTCTTCAAAAAGAAGAAAGTCTTGTCCTTTTTCAGTTCCCAATACACCACCTATCGATTACAAAGATTTAAAAGTTTTAACTAGATATGTGTCAGAAAGAGGTAAAATTATTCCTTCTAGAATATCTGCTGTATCGGCTAAAAAACAAAGAGAATTATCAAAAGCAATTAAAAGAGCAAGGTTTTTAGCATTAATGCCTTATGTTGTAGGTTAAATCTGGAGAATAATATGAATGTAATTCTATTAGAACGTATAGAAAAATTAGGACAAATTGGTGATTTAGTAACAGTTAAATCTGGATATGGTAGAAACTTTTTACTACCCCAAGGTAAGGCTGTATTTGCATCAAAAGAAAATATTAAAAACTTCGCGGAACAAAAAGTTCAATTAGAAGGTGAAAATATTTCTAAGAAAAATGAAGCTTCTACTTTAGCAAAAAATATTGTTTTAAAAGAAGTAGTAATTATTAGAGCGGCAAGTGAAGCAGGACAGTTATATGGATCTGTGTCTGCAAAGGATATTGCTCAATCAATTACGGATGCTGGCTTAACTATTGAAAAAAATCAGGTAATTTTAAATAAATCATTAAAATCTTTATCATATGAAGACATCTCAATAAAACTTCATCCAGAAGTATCTATTAATATTAAACTTAATATAGCTCGATCTAATGAAGAGTCTAAAGAGCAAAACAAATTAGGTAGACCTATAATTAGTACTGAGACTGGTGGAGGTGACATCAGATCAGAGAGAGCTCAAAAAGATGCAAAGAGATTTGATAAAAAAGAAGATAAAGTAATAGATAAAAATGTTACAACTACACCTGAAATTGAAATAAATGAGAATGAAGATAATAATAAAGCTAAAGACGTTTTAGAAAACAAAGATATTAGCGAAGTTATAAATTAATTTTTTTATTAGTCTAATCATTATAATATTGTTATTTTAATTTTGTTCAAATTAATTTATTTCTGTTAGTGTTATTATGGTTGAAAATTTAAATGAAACTCCTCGAGTTGCTGATTATTTATCATCAGAAAATGATACTAATACCGTAAATAAAATGCCTCAAAATATAGAAGCGGAACAAAGTTTAATTGGTTCTATTCTTTTTGATAACAAAGTAATGGAAGATCTTCCCACTAATTTTGTTAGCAGACATTTTTTTGATCCACTTCATTCTAGTATTTTTGAAGCCTGTATATCATTAACAGATAATGGTCGACTTGCTGATCCTGTTACACTTAAAGGATATTTAAAAGACGATGTTTCATTGAGAGATATTGATATAAAACAATATCTCTCAGATTTAAGAGAAGGAACAGTTTCATTAAGTAAAGCAAAATTTTATGCAGATGAAATAAGAAACTGTTACGTAAGAAGATCTCTTATTAGAATTGGTGATGATTTAATAGATCGATCGATAAACCCTTCAATTGAAATATCTCCAGA
>Ga0209502_10004218_pt1 | contig 10882 bp, 9 predicted proteins | sample ArcticOcean_MG_C_10_FD_187442 | JGI IMG/M metagenome (GOLD analysis project Ga0209502, IMG submission 187442) | Marine microbial communities from western Arctic Ocean - ArcticOcean_MG_CB11_90 (SPAdes) (version 2) | ecosystem: Environmental > Aquatic > Marine > Oceanic | place: Arctic Ocean...
CAGTCCACTCGCCAGCTGGGATAATAATCCCTGCATTTGCAACTGAAGCTGAAGCCAATACTGCAGCGGCTACCGCTAGTTTAATTTTGTTATTCATATGTTTCTCCTTGTTGTTTTAAAGTTGCCCAAAAAAAAATAGGGCTTCTTATGTACTTCCTAAAGGTTACATTCAAGTAACAATTTAGAAATTACATTCATTATCTCTAATGTAGAGGCATAAAAGCAAGGACTTTGTTGATTATTTACTACAAATAGATAGTTTTGTTGCATATTTGCTACAAAAGCCTTGAGCGCACGGTTTTACAATACGTTTAGTGAGGAGGAAGAGAAACTTATTTAGTTAATTTTTTGTGAGTTTGAATTGCAAAACGATCTGTCATCCCAGCAATATAATCTGCTACTGTTCTGGGAGCATCTTTTTCAGCCTTCAAATCGCTTGTGCTGATTAAAGAAATATCATTTAAAAATATATTAAAAAGATCTTTAATAATTTTTTCAGCATTCTGTGTCATCTCAATCACATGAGGATGAAGGTAAAGTGAAGACCTCAGAAACTTTTTTAACTCGATTTGCTTCTGATTTGTCAATTTAGATAATCCAACTATTGGCGGAAGCTTTCTAACATCCTGAAATGTTAAGGGGTTATATGAACAAAGATTAGCTTTAGTGAAATGACAGAGATCATTTATAAGTTCATGAATCATCCTGCGAAGGATTTCATGCAACAAACGACGCTCATCAATAGACGAATATATTTTTTTGAGCGGTTCAGCAACTTCTTGAAAAAATGGGATTTCCATTAGCGCTTTAAATGAAACCAATCCAGATCTATATCCATCATCAATATCATGATGATTGTAAGCAATCTCATCTGCATAATTAACTAATTGAGCCTCTAAAGATGGCTGCGTTTTTTTAATAAAACGCTCTCCAACATCCCCCAAAAAATTTGCATTTTTCATCGAGCAATGTTTCAAAATTCCCTCTCGAGTTTCAAAGGTAAGGTTAAGACCATCAAAATCAGCATAGCGCTGCTCAAGCTGATCAACTACCCTCAATGATTGAAGGTTATGTTCAAATCCACCAAAGCTTCTCATGCAGTCATTTAAAGCGTCTTGACCCGCATGCCCAAAAGGCGTGTGGCCTAAATCATGAGCAAGAGCTATAGCTTCCGTTAAGTCTTCATGGCAACCGATTGTTCTTGCTATACCTCTGGAAATTTGTGAGACCTCAATTGAATGAGTAAGTCGCGTTCTAAACATGTCTCCCTCGTGATTAACAAATACTTGGGTCTTATATTCTAACCGCCTAAAAGCAGCAGAATGAATAATACGATCTCGATCTCTTTGGAAGTCATTCCTTAGGGAAGACTTAGTTTCTATAAATTTTCTTCCAAGTGTTTTTTTGGGGTTTGAAGCGTATGCTTTCAATACCATTTAAAATTACCTTTATGTAAATAGTCCATCAATCAAAAGTCTTTTTCTGGAGAACCTGTTTAAGTTTTTCAAAATCATAGTCTTTAGTCAAAATAGAGACGCCAATTTTTTTTAGTAAAACCAAGTAAATATCATTATTTTTTGTTTTTTTATCACGGCGCATTAAGTCTAAGAATTTCTCAATAGAAATATTTGGCGGATTTACAGGAAGTCCAGATTTTTTTAAAATTGCTACTATCCGAACAACATCCTTTTCAGTCAACCAACCCATATGAAGTGATAATGTTACAGACATAACTGTGCCAGCAGCAACTGCTTCGCCATGTAACCAATTTCCATAGCCCACAGCAGATTCAATAGCATGGCCAAAGGTGTGGCCTAAATTCAGTATCGCTCTAATACCGGCCTCAAACTCGTCGGCCTCTACAATTTCAGATTTATTTTGGCAAGACCTAATAATGGCTTCCATTAACAAATCAGGGGACTTGCTTATCAAGCCTTCAATGTTAGCTTCGAGCCACTCAAAAAACTCATAATCTCTTATTAATCCATATTTTATGACTTCAGCCATCCCTGCTGATAACTCATTTTGTGGCAGTGTAGTTAAAAAACTAACATCAGTAAGAACGCACTTTGGTTGCTTAAAAGCCCCAATTAAGTTTTTTCCTAAAGAATGATTTATACCTGTCTTTCCCCCGACAGAAGAATCAACCTGTGACAGAAGAGTGGTTGGAATTTGTATAAAATCTACACCTCTCATAAATGTGGCAGATGCATACCCGGTAATATCGCCAATTACTCCTCCTCCCAAGGCTACGAGAGTAGTGTTTCTATCGGCATTATTTTTAAGCAACTGATCATAAATTAAAGTTAATGACTCTTGGTTTTTAAAGGCCTCGCCATCTGGTAGGATAATTTTTATTAAATCCTTTCCATCCAATAGATTGCAAACTTTCTCTAAATAAAGTTTACCTACCGTTTGATTGGTAATAATAGCAACTCTTTGGCCAGGTAAATGCTTACAAAGTAACTCTTTCTGATCAAATATATTTTGTCCTACATATATAGGGTAGCTTCTATTTCCTAAACTAATATTAATCGTTTTCATATTTTGCAGCCAGTATCCTTATTTCTTTTTCAATTTGATATGCTTTTTTATTTTTTGTATTAACTTCATAATCAGCAATTGAAGAATATAAAGGGTCTCTTATTTTAAATAATTTCCTCAAGGTAGAGATAATTTCCGTACCCTGAAGCAGAGGTCTGGATTTATCGTTCTCCATCCTTTTAGCCAAATTTTCATAATCTGCTTTTAAGTAAATTACCACTCCATTAGAAGAAAGTAGTTCTCTATTTTTTGAAGATAAAATAACCCCGCCGCCAGTAGCTAAAATAATATTTTTCTTAGCAACTAAATCTTTTAACACGTTAGATTCTCTTTCCCGAAAGCCACTTTCGCCTTCATATTCAAATATCAAAGGAACCTTTACTCCGAGTCTCTCCTCGATTACCTGGTCGCTATCAAAAAAAAGTTTATCTAGTTTTTTAGATAATAGCTTTCCTATTGTTGTTTTTCCAGAACCCATTAAGCCTATTAAAAATATATTATTTGAATTCATTTAAAACTCTGAGCCAAATTTTTAAGTTAGTTAATAATTAAAATATTAGCTATTATTATTAATTAAGACTCTATAATAAACGTTTAAATTAAAATTTAAATTATAAATTTACTAAACACACGATGTTCTCACTAATCAAAAATTATTTTTTTATTTTTTTCCTGGCTTTTCTGTCCATGCTTTCTATAATATTTTTTATAGTTGCTCTCATTTATCCCACCCTTCCAAATATAGATCATCTGGACGTATATAGGCCTAAACAGCCCTTGCAAGTTTTCTCATATGAGGGCTACCTTATCCAAGAATTTGGTGAAGAAAGGAGAGATTTTGTTTCAATAAATGAAGTCCCCCAAAAAATGATTAACGCACTTCTATCAATTGAAGATAGAAGGTTTTTTGAGCATCCTGGCTTCGATACGATTGGTTTTTTTAGGGCCGCAATTAGAAACCTCAGCGGCCAAAGCCATGAGGGGGCCAGTACCATTACAATGCAGGTTGCTCGAAATTTTTTCCTCTCTTCAGAAAGAACTCTCAAACGTAAAATAAATGAAATTCTACTGGCAATTAAAATCGAAAGAAAACTACAAAAAGAAGAAATTCTAGAGCTTTATATGAACCAAATTTACTTAGGGCAAAGATCATTCGGGTTTGCTGCAGCTTCAAACACTTACTTTAACAAGCCTCTTGAAGATTTAAATCTCGCAGAAATTGCACTTTTAGCTGGGTTGCCAAAAGCCCCTAGTAGATATAATCCCTTAGTAAATCCTGAATTAGCAATCAAAAGGCAGCAATCTGTCCTAAATAGTATGCTAAGGCATGGCTTTATCGATAAGACAACATATATACTAGCTATTGATCAACCTATAGGTCTTGTTGAAAATTTTTCAAAGTCCGAACTAAAAGCTAACTATGTAGCAGAAATGGTAAGAAAGACATTGTATGAAGAATTTGGAAACAATGTCTACACGAGTGGGCTAAAAGTCTATACGACCATTCGTAAAAAAAATCAGCGTGCAGCCAACCGAGCAGTTCAAAATGGAATAATTAACTATATGAATCGTCATGATTTAATGCCTCCTGAGGGCTATGTTGAGTTGAGTGCCAAGGATTTTAAGGATGAGAAAGAAAAAAATATTTATTTAAACCAGCAGTTAAGATTATATCCAACCTATGATCAATTTATACCTGGGGTTGTTCTTAAAATACAACCGCTTAAATTAGAGGCTTACCTTAAAAACGGAAAGAAAATTAACGTCTACAAAAATGGTTTGAAGTTGTTAAAAAAAGATTTAAATCTCGAGGTTGAAGGTGAGCGGTTAATAAAGCCCGGATCAATCTTAAGGTTCATAAAAAAAAATAATGCTTGGATAGCTACTCAACTTCCAGAGGTCGAGAGTGCTTTAGTGTCCGTAGATCCTCAAACAGGTGCTGTACTTGCTTTGGTAGGTGGATTTAATTTTTATCGAAATAAATATAATCATATTACTCAGGCCCAAAGGCAGCCGGGCTCTATATTTAAACCATTTATCTATTCTGCTGCATTAGAAAAAGGTATTACCCCGGCTACTTTAGTAAACGATGCTTCCATTTACATTACAGCAAACGAATTAGGCTCAAATGAAAACTGGGAGCCACAAAATTATGATAATAAATTTTCAGGGGCTATCCGCCTCAGAGAGGGCTTAGCCAAATCAAAAAATTTAGTTGCCATTAGAGTGCTAAAATATATTGGGCCCAAATATGCTCTTGACTATATTTCAAAATTTGGGTTTGATCCAAAGAAGCATAAACCGTACTTATCTATGGCACTAGGGGTTGGAGAGGTTAGTGCTTTGGAAATGGTAGCAGCCTACAGTGTTTTTGCAAATGGAGGTTATCTTAAAAAACCATATTACATAGATAGAATAATTGATGCAAAAGGTAGGAAGGTAAAACAAAGATCATCATTAATGAATGAAGAAACTCCTAGAATTATTGATCCCAGAAATGCTTTTATCATGCATGATTTACTAAAAGAAGTTATTAAAACTGGGACAGCTAGGCGCGCAAAAAATTTAAAAAGATCAGATATTGCTGGCAAAACTGGGACAACTAACGACCTTTTAGATGCTTGGTTTGCTGGATTTAATCCGGATATTGTCACGGTAACCTGGATGGGATATGATCAACCAAAACCTTTAGGAAAGCATGAAACTGGTTCTCGAGCTGCTCTCCCTATTTGGATTGATTATATGCGGCCAATATTAGATGACTACCCTATAAAGGGAATGAGTGAGCCTGATGGAATAATTCCTCTTAAAATTAATACTAAAAATGGAATGCTTGCAAAAGAAAATGAGGATGGAATATACGAGTATTTTTACGAGGAATACACCCCATCAAGTAACGCCTACTTTCTTATAAATTAAATAGCTATGGTAGATTTTTTAAAGACCTCCAAGTTATCGATTGCTCACAAAGCAGCCGAAATAATTATGGAAGAAGGTATCACAGATTATCTATTTGCTAAAAAAAAAGCCGCTAAGTATTTAGGCTGTATTAATAATCAGTCTTTACCATCAAATAAACAAATAGATGAAGCCATTAAAGAATACCAAGGTATCTACCTAGATGAGGCAAGTCCTGAACTTTTAGAAAAAATTAAAATTGAAGCATTAATTACAATGAAAACCTTTAAAGATTTTAATCCCCATCTCTCTGGGCATCTTTTAGATGGATTTATCCCCAGGTACCCCAAAATACAAATTAACTTATTCTCCGATAATCTTAAAGAAATTGAATATATATTACTTAATGAAAATATACCTTTTGAATTTAACGAAAAAACTAGAGTAGAAAAATTAACAAAAAAGAAATCTATAAGGCAAGTGCCTGTAATTTATCTAGAAGGTAAAAACTTTCCAGTTGAGATTAAAGTTTATGCTGAAAACGATATCTTTAAATTCAAAAAACAATTAATAAAAGACCGGGGTATAAGTATAAAAAAAATTATTGAATCTTAAATTTTTTTCATTTCCCTTGCTATTTCGAGAGCAAAATAAGTCAGTATTCCGTCAGCTCCTGCTCTTTTGAAAGCAATTAATGACTCTAAAATTATACTTTTCTCATCGAGCCACTCTTTTTCTGCTGCTGCTTTTATCATTGCAAACTCTCCGCTAACCTGGTAAACAAATGTTGGCTTTTCAAATGTTTTCTTAACACGATAAATAATATCAAGATAAGGCATTCCGGGCTTAATCATTACCATATCTGCCCCTTCATTCAAATCTAAACCTACTTCATGTAAAGCTTCATCGCTATTTGCAGGATCCATTTGATAAGTTTCTTTTGAAGACTCGCCTAATTGTTCCGCTGAGCCGACAGCTTCTCTAAATGGCCCATAAAAAGCAGAAGCATATTTTGCTGAGTAGGCTAAAATCTTTACATTAATTAATTTATTTTCTTCTAAAACTTTTCTAATCTCTCCTACTCTTCCGTCCATCATATCTGAGGGAGCGACTATGTCTGCTCCGGCCCTTGCATGACTTAATGCTTGCTTTGCTAATATTTGAACAGTTTCATCATTGAGAATATTTCCAGCTTCATCAGTAAGCCCGTCCTGACCGTTTTTAGTATACGGATCTAATGCAACATCTGTAATTACGCCCAGATGTGGAATCGATTTTTTAAGAGCACGGACAGCTCTCTGAATTAAACCTTCTTTGTTAAAAGACTCAGATGCATCATCCGATTTAAGATTTTTTTCAATATATGGAAAGAGTGCAATTGCAGGAATTCCTAAATCAAAACATTCTTTAGCATCTTTAATTAGCTCATCAATACTCAGCCTATGTATTCCTGGCATTGAAATTATCTCCTGCCGAATGTTTGATCCCTCCAAAACAAACATGGGGTATATAAGATGACTGACAGTTAAGTTATTTTCTCTCATAAGTCTTCGAGAAAACTCACTGTCCCTCATTCTTCTTAGTCTTTTAGCTATAGCCATAATTATATTTACTAACTTTAATTAAACAGTTTTTCTAATGACTTTCCAGGATCATCATCCCTCATAAAAGCTTCACCCACAAGGAAGGTGAAAATATTATTATGATTCATTAACTCAACATCTTTAAAACTAAATATCCCGGATTCAGTTATTGGGATACGATTCTTATCGTTGTGAATATGTTGCACCAATCTAACAGATGTCTCCAAAGATACTTCAAAGGTTTTTAAGTTACGATTATTTATCCCAATCAATGGTGTATCAAGCTTAAGAGCTAAATTTAATTCTTCTTGATTGTGAGCCTCTACCAACACAGCCATGTTTAATGAATGTGCTATTTCCTCTAACTCTTTCATCTTTTCATATTCTAGGGCAGCGACAATTAATAAAATACAATCTGCTCCAAGAGCTCTAGATTCATATATTTGATAAGGGTCAATTATGAAATCTTTTCTCAAAATAGGTAAGTTTGTTTCACTTTTAACTTGCATTAGGAACTTAGGGTCGCCCATAAAATAATCTTTGTCTGTAAGAATAGAAAGGCACGTGGCACCTGCAATTTCATAAGACTTGGCAATTGCAATTGGGTCAAAATTACTTCTAATAACTCCCTTTGATGGGCTGGCCTTTTTAATTTCAGCAATAACTGCAGAATGTTTTTTTTGATGTTTTTTTTGTATCGCTTCGATAAAATTTCTTGGTTGACTGGTTTTTGAAATTATTGATTTAAGGTCATCCAACGTTAGTAAAATTTTTGACTCTTCAATCTCATTTTTTTTTGTAAATAAAATCTTGTCTAAAATATCAGGCATTGGATGCCTCAATTAATTGATTTAATTTATTTAAAGCCTTGCCGTCGTCGATTTTTTCTTGTGCCATTAAAATACCAGTATTTATATCTTTGGTTAAGCCGCTGACGTAAATCGCAGCGCCTGCATTTAAAACAGCTATATCTCTTGCTACCGAAGAATTTCCAGCTAAAATATCAAGAATAATACTCTTTGAATGCTCTGAATCTGTGACAATAATATCTTCAAGATTACCTTTCTTTAATCCAAATAAAGAGGGATCTATTGTGTACTCTGAAATTTCATTATTTTTTAGTTCAGCAATAAATGTTTTTCCTGTTATAGAAATTTCATCCATACCGTCTTCTCCATGAACCACAACAACATGCTTGCTTCCAAGTTTTTGCAACACTTTTGCAAACACAGTAGTTAATTTTTTGTCAGAAACACCAACTAATTGGCACTTTGCTGAAGCAGGATTAGTAAGTGGGCCAAGAATATTAAATATGGTTTTGATGGCTAATTCTTTCCTAACAGGGGCTACAAACTTCATCGCAGGATGATAGTTAGGAGCGAACATAAAGCCAATACCGATGCCATCAACCAGTTTTCCCAATTCCTCATGATTTAAATTCACATTAACCCCTAAGGTTTCCAAAACATCTGCACTACCACATTTTGATGATACTGACCTGCCGCCATGCTTCGCAACTCTTGCGCCAGCTGCAGATGAAATAATTGCGCTTACAGTAGAGACATTAAAAGTCTGCAAACTATCGCCCCCAGTTCCACAGGTATCAATTAAATGTTTAGAATTATCAAGATATACTTGGTTTGAATGCTTCCTCATAATTGAAGCTGCAGAAGTAATTTCATCAATCGTGTGACCCTTAATTTCCATCGCAACGATACAGCTAGCAATTTGAGCGGATGTTAATTTGCCAGTCATTATATGTTCCATTAATGACTCCATATCTGATACAGATAAATTTTTGCCATCAAGCAAATTGTTTAAACAGTTTTTAAATTGATTAGTCATTATTTTGTATAAAATTTCTTAATAAATCATGTCCATGTTCACTCAATATAGATTCAGGGTGGAACTGAACCCCCTCTACCAGAAGAGTTTTATGTTTAATTCCCATTATTTCCTCATCATCTGTCCAAGCGGTAATATCAAAGCAATCTGGGCAACTTATTTTTTCTACAACTAATGAGTGGTAGCGCGTAGCAGTAAAAGGATTTTTTAATCCCTTAAAAACTCCTTGGTTGTTATGATTAATTAAAGAGGTTTTACCATGCATTATAGTTTTTGCATGAACAATTTTTCCTCCAAACGCTTGGCCTATAGCTTGATGCCCCAAGCATACTCCAAGAATCGGTATCTTACCTTTGAATTTATTAACGACCTCTATCGAGATTCCAGCTTGATCTGGTCTACAAGGGCCAGGGGAGATTACTATATGCTTTGGCTTAAGTTCTTCAATTTCATTAATTGTAATTTGATCATTTCTATAAACCTTAACTGTCTCTCCAAGTTCAGAAAAGTACTGAACAAGATTGTATGTAAAGGAATCATAATTATCTAACATTAGTATCATATCTTTTACTCTGCTTTTCCTGATTTTACTATTTCAGAAGCCTTTAAAATAGCTTTAGCTTTATTTTGAGTTTCCACCCATTCATTTAATGGAATAGAGTCAGCAACTATACCTGCTCCAGCTTGAACATATAGTGTTTTATCTTTAATAACAGCAGTCCTTATCGCAATAGCAACATTCATATCGCCATCAAAACCTAGATACCCAACTGCTCCAGAATAAACCCCTCTTTTTGTAACTTCTAATTCATTAATAATTTCCATCGCCCTTACTTTAGGTGCCCCACTTACTGTCCCAGCAGGAAATGTGGCCTTCAGAACATCTACAGCAGATAATTTATCATTGAGAGTACCTTCTACGTTAGAGACGATGTGCATTACATGAGAATATTTTTCTATTATCATTTTATCAGTAACTTTTACAGTAGCAGTTTTAGAAACCCTACCAATATCATTTCTTCCGAGGTCCATTAACTGCACATGTTCTGCAATTTCCTTTGGATCCGCTAAAAGTTCTTTTTCATATTGCATATCCTCATCCTCATTTTTTCCCCTAGGACGAGTGCCAGCAATTGGTCTGACTGTGACCTTGTCGTCAACCAATGTAACTAAAATTTCAGGAGATGCCCCTACAACGAAATGATCGTCCATATGGTAAAAAAACATATAAGGAGATGGATTAAGTTCTCTCAAAGCCGCGTATAAAGACAATGGGTTTGACTCAAAAGGCTCACTCATTCTTTGTGAAATAACCACCTGCATAATGTCGCCATCAAAAATATATTCTTTAGCTTTTTCTACCGCTAGTTTAAATTTACTTTCCCCAAATTCAGAAGAAGCACCAAACTGAGAGTCTTTAGAAAGCTCCAATTCATCATGTGACGAAGGAAATGGTGAGGGACCCGATTGCAGTTCTTTAACTAGTGCTTGTAATTTTTTAAGTCCCAAATCATAAGCATCATCTTCCGCCGGATCAATATAATTAATAATAAATAATTTTCCAAATACGTTATCAAAAACAACCACCTCATCTGAAAGCATCAAAAGAATATCTGGTAAATTTAACTTATCCTCAAGAAAATCTTTACTTAACTTTGGCTCAATATACTGAATAGTTTCATACCCAAAATAACCAGCTAAACCACCAGAGTATCTAGGTAAATCAAGATTATCCGGAATCCTAAAATCACTCATAAATTTGTCAATAAAATCTAAAGGGTTTTGATTATCTATTTCTTTTATTATCTTTTCCCCCTCTATCACTAAAATTTTAAACTTATTAACTTGAATTCTTAATTTAGCAGGAAGTCCAATTATTGAATAACGACCATATTGATCACCGCCCTCAACAGATTCAAGTAAATAACTAAATGGCTGATTCGCTAATTTTGAGTAAACAGATAAGGGTGTATCTAAATCTGCAAAGCTTTCTAGTACCAATGGAATTCTAT
>Ga0209502_10004219_pt1 | contig 10878 bp, 9 predicted proteins | sample ArcticOcean_MG_C_10_FD_187442 | JGI IMG/M metagenome (GOLD analysis project Ga0209502, IMG submission 187442) | Marine microbial communities from western Arctic Ocean - ArcticOcean_MG_CB11_90 (SPAdes) (version 2) | ecosystem: Environmental > Aquatic > Marine > Oceanic | place: Arctic Ocean...
ATAAAGATTTTAGACTCATCAAGCGCAGTATGTAAAAGAATTAAACAGGTCTTAGAATCATACAATAATACATCCAAAACATTAAATACAAATAATCAGTTTTACTGCAATGGAAATGAATCAGTAATTCAGAATTTTTTAGATAAAGGGAAAAAGATAAACAAAATAATTTTTTAGTTTATACTAGGGCAATTACAATCATACTTTTGTTTTTTACAACCTAAATTGATACCTAAGGTAAGTTGATGGTAGCCACCATTGTCGAATACTATAGAATTAGATTGATAAGAATAAGTATAGGCTAAAACAAAGTTTTCAAAATCAACTCCTACAAGTGGAGTAATGTATTGTAGTTGTTCTGAAGTGATATCTGAATCGTTGAAAGGAGAAAGTCCTCTGAAAGTTCTTCTGTAGGACAACCCTCCCCATACTTTTCCGAAATCAGTTTCTTTGTAAGCTTTAAAGTTAACATCAATAAATGATTCCCTAGTAGATTCTTTAAAAGTATACAGTATGGAAGGTTCATAACTCCAATCACTTCCATATCTGCCGTTAAAGACACCACCTCCAGACAGCAAATAAGTTCTTGAATTATCGTATGAATATATACCTAATTCGTTTGAATTTATACCATCGTTTTTCAAGAAATTTTTAAAGGTAGCATGTGCATAATAATCCAAGTAATGATAGGAGAAACCAAAATCTAAATTAAAATTAGTAGCACTTTGATTAGTTCCAGTAACTAAAGGATCAAAACCGTCAAATAGAAAAGAAGACTCATCAAGTTTATATTGTACCATTCCCGCACTGATTCCAAATGATAACATATTCAAATCAATTCTATTTCTTGAGAAAAGTAGATGATGCGCGTAAGTCAAATAAGCTCCGGTTTGAGAATGATAACCATTTTTATCATTAAAAACTATAGCACCAACTCCAGACTTAGAGTCACCAATCCTACCATTATAGCTAAGTGTTTGAAGATTTGGAGATTCACTTTGATCAAGCCATTGTTTTCTACTTGTTAGTCTAACTTTATTACAGTTTGCAACCCCAGCCATTGATGGATGTAACAAATAATAATTATCTGTTAAATAATCAGAATATATAGGAATTCCTTCTTGAGAAATTATAAATTGAGAACTAAATATAAAAAAAGCAGTATAAAGTAAATGTTTTTTTAATGTCATTTTAATCAATTAATAGAATCAAATATATAAATTTTTAATGGATTTATATGTTTGATCATTCTTTTATCTTCAACGAATATTCATTATTTTTGTAAAAAATTAGTGATGAAAAAATATAAAGTTTCAATCAATGAAACAAGTAATGAATTTATTGTAAAGTTTGAAACAAATTTTTTTCTAACTAACCATCAAAATTACGAGTATAACAATATTGACGAAGCTTCAAACTCACCACTAGCACAACAACTGTTCTACCTTCCCTTTGTTAAAAAAATATATATATCATCCAATTTTATTGCTATTGAACGATATAGCATAATAGAATGGAAAGAGGTTCAAGAAGAAGTGGCTGAACAAATAGAAAAATATCTAAACGAAGGCAATATTGTGGTCACTGAGACTAAAGGAGTTAAAAAATCAGCTGTAACTATTTATGCAGAAAGTACACCAAATCCGTCTGCCATGAAATTTGTTTCTAACAAAAATCTTGTTAATTCTATTTTTGAATACACATCTATTGACCAAACTGCTAAAAGTCCATTAGCCAATGCGCTTTTTCATTTTCCATATGTGAAAAATGTTTTTATTGAAAAAAATTATATCTCAATTACAAAGTATGAACTAGCAACATGGGAAGAAATAACAATGGAATTAAGAGAGTTTATCAGATCTCATATTGAAGATGGCAAGCAAATCGTTGAATTAGATTCAAGTGATATAATAACTAATTCTGAAGAGCAAAAAACTAAAGAATTTGACAAACTAGATGATATCTCTAAAGAAATTATTAATATTTTAGAGGAATATGTTAAGCCAGCAGTGGCAGCTGATGGTGGGAATATTCAATTTAAGTCTTATAATGCAGAGACAAAAAAGGTATCTGTCATTTTACAAGGAGCTTGTAGCGGTTGCCCTTCTTCAACATTTACACTTAAAAACGGAATCGAAAATATGCTAAAAGAAATGTTGGCTGGTAAAGTAGAGCTTGTTGAAGCTATAAATGGTTAAAAAAGAAACTTAAATTAAGTTTTGTATTTTTAAAAAAATGAAAAAAAAATTATTTTATATTTTTTATGTTCTGTTTATTATGACAGCATGTGAAAATAAAGAATCTAGCAAAATGAGCAATAATTTAATTAACGAGACCAGCCCGTACTTATTGCAACACGCATATAATCCAGTAGATTGGAATCCTTGGGATTCAAAATATTTAAAACAAGCAACTAAAGAAAACAAGCTTGTTATAATTAGCGTTGGTTATTCTGCCTGCCATTGGTGTCACGTGATGGAAAAAGAAAGTTTTGAAGACACTCTTGTGGCAAAAATAATGAACGAAAAGTATATTTCAATAAAAGTAGACCGTGAAGAAAGGCCTGATGTAGATAATGTTTATATGAACGCTGTTCAATTAATGACTGGTAGTGGAGGGTGGCCGTTGAATGTAGTAACTCTTCCAGATGGAAGACCAATCTGGGGTGGTACTTATTTCTCAAAAGATCAATGGATAAACGCTTTAGATCAAATCTCGAAACTTTACGATACTGATCCTGAAAGGCTTATTAGCTATGCAGACCAATTAGAAGAAGGGGTTAAATCGTTAGATCTTATTGAACTCAATAAATCAAGCGCCAGTTTTAATTTAGATATAATGAAAAAATATTTAGATACTTGGTCAAAAAAGTTTGATTTGGAATATGGGGGTTCAGAGGGAATGCCTAAATTTATGATGCCGAGCAATTTGCATTTTTTGCTAAAGTATTCCTACCAAACCAACAATATAGAAATTCAAGACTTTGTAAATCTTAGTCTAAAGAAAATGGCATTTGGAGGCATTTACGATCAAATTGGTGGTGGATTCTCAAGATATTCTGTTGATAATAAATGGCATATCCCACATTTTGAAAAAATGCTTTATGATAATGCACAATTAGTAAGCTTATATTCAGATGCATATAAAGCGACTAAAAATGAGTTGTATAAAAAAATCGTTTATGAAACAATTGATTTTATAAATTCAGAATTAAAAGATGAGAGTGGTGGCTATTACTCTTCCTTAGATGCAGACAGTAAAACAAGCAGCAACGTTTTAGAAGAAGGAGCTTTTTATGTATGGACAGAAAAGGAACTTAAAACAACATTGAAAGAAGAATTTACTGTATTCTCGAGTTATTATAACATAAACTCTTATGGCTATTGGGAAGATGATAAATATGTTTTAATAAGAAATGAAGACGATGAAAAGATTGCTACAAAACATAATTTATCAATTTCAAAAATAGAAAAGATAATAAAAAACTGTAATTCCAAATTAATTAAAGTTCGAAATAAAAGAGCTAAACCAAGACTTGATGATAAAATTTTAACATCTTGGAATGGTCTAATGATAAAAGGATTTGTTGACTCTTATAAAGCTTTTAATGAACCTGATTTTTTAAATGCTGCAATCGGAAATGCAGAGTTTATTTTGAAAAATTTATATAATAAAGATGGTCAGTTATTACGTAATTATAAAAATGGGGGAAGCTATATTAATGGTTACTTAGAGGATTACACGGCAATTATTAGTGGATTTATTTCCCTCCATGAAGTTACTCTTGACGAAAAATGGCTAAAATATTCTCAAAATTTAACCGAATATGTATACAAGCATTTTTATAATCAAGATACTAAGATGTTCTATTTTACATCCGATTTAGATGTGAAGCTTTTATCAAGGACTCTAGAGTTCAGAGATGATGTGATTCCTTCTAGTAATTCGATAATGGCAAATAATTTATTTTTGCTTTCTCATTACTTTGATAATGAGAAATATTTAGAAACAGCTACCGCAATGCTTAATAACGTTACGCCACAAATTGACTTATATCCAAATAGCTTTTCAAATTGGTTAGATTTAATGCTGAAAATAAGTGATTCATTTTATGAAATAGCAATAGTTGGGGAAGATGCTCTTATTAAATCAAAAGAGATTAATAAAAATTTCAGTCCTAATAAACTAATTATAGGAAGTTTAAACGAAAGTAATTTTCCTTTGCTTGAGAACAGATATGTAGATAATGATACGTATATATATGTTTGTGTAAAAAAGGCCTGTAAATTACCTGTAAGAACCTCCAAAGAAGCGTTAGAATTACTTAACTAGTTTTTTAATTTATTACCCACAAATTCTTTTAAGTAAAAGGGCTCAAAATCCGCAACATTTTCAAAATCGTTAGAGATAAATTTCTTGTGAGCTAACTTTCCTATTTCAATGGAAGAAGGAAGTTTATCCTCAATAAAAATGGCGTTAGAACTATTGATTATACTTTTTGTTTTATCATTAGCATTTCCTAAAAAATAGACCTTGCTTTTTTTTAGATAATCTTCAAAAGAATTTTCTGAGAGTATTTCGGCCTTAGTCTCTCTAACTTTGTTGAACTTATTATCATATACAGAGGAATAAACTTCCATTCTTCTAGCGTCAAGAAGTGGTACAATAAAGCCATCAGAAAATTTGACTTGATGTGCAAATGCGTCAAGAGTATCAACCGAGATTAACGGAATACCTAAAGCAAAACATAGTCCTTTAGCGGAAGATACTCCTATACGAAGACCAGTATAAGACCCGGGACCTTTACTTACACAAATAGCAGAAAGATTATTTGGAGATACGCCTGATGCTTCTAATAATTCGTTTATATAAACATGAAGCCTTTTTGAATGAGAATAATTTTCGTCATTTTCCTGCTTAACGATGACCAGTTCCGATCCTTTAAATAAGGATACCGAACAATTTGTTGTAGAGGTTTCTATGTTTAATATATAATTCAACATTCAGTTATTTACCCATATAAAAATCTAAAACCTTGGTTTTAAATATGAAATCATATTTTGAATTGATCAGTGAAGATTCAGCATTTAATAATCTGATTCTCACCTGCTCTAAATCGATAGTGTTAATTGTCCCTAGTTGATATCTCTGCTGCGAATTTTCAAAAGCCAACTCTTGTGACTGTAATGATTTTTTAGCGGCTTGATAAGATTTAAGTGCAGCTTTTGCATCAGTAAAGGCTCTTTGAACAGTAGCCTCAACATTTAATTGAGCTTGAATTAAACCTAAATCAGAATTATTTTCTTGAATTTTAGACTTTGCTACATTGGTTTTTATTTGATTCCTAGAAAAAATAGGAATACTAATATTCATGTTAAGACTATGCCCCTTGTTATCGTTAATTTGTTGGAAAAAAGAGTTACTTGAAGATAAATTTGAAAAATTTGCGCTTGCATTAAAACCATAACCAAATGAAATACTTGGCAGGTAAGAACTTTCCGAAATTTTAGTACTAAATTTAGCTAAGTCAATATTATTATTAGCAACCTTTATTTCATTTCTATTTTCTAAAGCATAATTAATAATAGGATTAATATCTGTGTATAAAAGACTCTCAGAGGGGACTTTCACATCAATAGCAACAACATTAAATCCTTCCAAAGGAATTTGCAACAATTGAGTTAAATTCAATAATGCAAGTCTATAGTTATTTTGAGCTGTTGTTAAGTTTTGTTCATCTAGACTAAGAGTAGCTTCAGCATCAATAATATTTGCTTGAGGTTGGACTCCTGCGTTAACTAAACTTTCCACCTGTTTTAATTGCTTGTATGAGAACTCGTACTGAGATTTGGCTAGAGCTAGATTTTCTTTATTAAACAATATATTTAAATAATAATTAGCAACATTAAGAGAAACATCATCCTTAATCTTGTTTAACTCATTTTCGCTTCTTTCTAGTGCTATTTTAGATTGTTTTAGAATGTTTAGGTTTCTAAAACCGTTAAAAACAGTTTGAGATAAACTTAACCCCAAACTAGAAGAATTAAATCTTCGATCTGCAAAATTACCTGGATACAACTCAACAGTACCTAAGCTCATTGACTGATTTAAATTAGAACTAAGCGATGGTAAAAAATTACCTTTTGAAGCAATAATATCTTGATCATTAGAAAGGATTGTGTTTTGAGCTTGTAAAATTGAAATGTTATTTTCTAGAGCATAATCCACACACTCTTGTAGATCCCAAAACTTTTCTTGACTTATTGAAGTTGTAATAGAAAATACACTTATTACTATTATATATATATATTTCATAATCTTTATTAATTAATATTAATCATTAGAGTTAGGTCTTGTTTCTCCATCACCACCTTCATCTTGTTCTAAAACTTTATTCCAAACTTTAATTTTGTCATCTTCCTTGACCCCCTCTAAGACTTCAACACTTATTCCGTCTGAAATACCAATGGTGATATCTTTTTTAACAAATACTCCATCATCATTTAAAATTTCTACAAATGGTTTTTCAGTAAACCTATTAAACTGAATTAAAGATTCTTTAATACACAAAGAATTTTCTGTATTTTCAATTTCTATTATTGCATTAGCGCTATAACCAGCTCTAACTTTAGAAGTTGGTATTTCAACATTTGCTTTAATTTTAAATTGTACAGCTCCATTTACCTCTATTCCTTTGGGTGCTACAAAAGTTAATTTAGACGGAAACTCTTCTTCTCCTAAAGCGCCAAGAACTACTTTAATGTCTTTGCCTTCTTCTAGTTTACCAACTTCAGCTTCATCTACTTGCCCTTCAAAAATCATAATACTCATATCAGCAACAGTTGCTATTGTAGTTCCTGCATTAAAGTTATTACTTTCAATAACCTGATTTCCTTCTCTAACTGGAATTTCTAAAATAGTACCAGAAATTTGAGCTACGATATTTGTGTTTGCCGAACCCCCTCCAGAAAGCGAGCCTTGTTTAATTATTTTAAAATCATTTTGAGCTTGTTTTAAAGATTCTTGAGCTTGATTTAATGATAATTCAGCATTTTCAAAGTCTTGTTTTGATATCACTCCTTTGCTAAACAACTCTTTACTTCTATCGAATAGTCTCTTTGAATTGTCAAACGATAACTTGGAGGAATTGATTCTACTATTTGCGCTAACTAAACTTTGCTCATTTGGAACAACTCTTATTTTAGCAATTAAATCTCCCTTTTGTATCATATCTCCTTCTTCCACATAAATCATATCAACAATGCCAGTTACTTGAGGTTTTAACTCAATCTCATCTTCAGGATTTAATTTTCCAGTGGCTACAACATTAGTGTTTAATGAAGTATAAAATGGAGTCTGAGTGTCATAATCAATAATTGATTCTGAATTTGCATCGCTAAAGTATTTTATTACAATAACTAATGCTACCACTGTAAAAAGGCCTAAAGTAATTCTAATTGGTTTATTCATTTTATTTTATTTTTAAAAAATTATTCTTCTCTTAATGCTTCAATTGGTTTAATGCTTGTAGCTCTACCAGCTGGTATTAAACCTATAAGTGTTCCAAATATCACTAGTATAATTAGAGATATAAATACTACAAATATGGATACTGATGGATTGACTAATGTTGCTTCAGCTCCTTGCCCAAAAAAGCTATCTAAAGCTATTAAAATCCATCCTCCAGAAATAATTCCAAATATCCCTGCGATGGTAGTTAAAAAAACCGCTTCCAAAACGATTTGTCTTTTAATTTCAAATGGAGTTGCTCCAAGGGCTCGTCTAATTCCAATTTCTTTTGTTCGTTCTTTAACTGTAATAAGTAATATGTTTCCAATTGCAAAAACTCCAGCTATTAATGTAGCGATCCCCACAAACCATGTTAAAAATTGCATTCCAGTTAAAAAGCCTTTAAGTTGTTCAAACCTTTCCCCTAAATTAAAACTACCAAAAGCTCTATTATCTTTGGGGTGAATTTGATTCATATTTCTAAGAATTAACTTAGCGTCATTCTCAATTTGTTTAATACTATAATCTGGTTTTCCTGTAATAGTTAGCCAGCCTATATTATCGCCCTGGTTATAAATTTGCTGAAAAGTAGTAAAGGGAATATGCATTGCACCTCCAAAATCAAAATTCCCTTGCTTAAATACACCAACAACTTTGAAGTTTATATTATTAATAATTATATATTCTCCAATAGCATTTTCATCTTTTTCAAAAATTTGCTTATAAACATCATCATTGATAACTACAATTTTCTTGTTTAAATCAATATCATTTTGATTAATCCATCTACCGCTAATTAAGTTCTTTTTTTGAATTTTATCTAAAATTGGGAAATCTCCGGACACACCAAAGTTTCCAGATAAAAATTTTCTAACTACAAGTGATTGATTCTGATTTCTAGGAACAACTAACTCAATACCTGGAACATTATTTCTTATATTATCTAATTGAGAAAATTTTAATCTTGGTCTTCTCCCTTCTTGAAATCCTTTAAATGGTCTACTGGTAGATTGAGCCCAAACAAATACACTATTGGTTGCGAAGTCTCCAAATTCAGAGTTAAACTTGTTTTCAATACCTCTAGCTGAGCCTAGTAATCCTATAAGAAGTAATATACCCCACCAAACACCAATCATAGTAATAACAGTTCTAACTTTGTTTTTAGTTAGACTATCAGAGACTTCTTGCCATGTATCTATATCAAATAAAAATTTAAACATATTATTCGTCTCTTAAGGCTATTATTGGTTTAATTTTTGATGCTCTTTTAGCTGGCACCCAAGCAGCGATAAAACCAGCTGTAATTAGAGCTAAAGTAGCCATAGCTACCAAAAAGGTACTTACACTCGGGTCTGTAATAAAATATTTGTCTAATGATGGGCCATAAGCTTCCAAAATTCCAATTCCAAGTACTAATCCTAAATAACCAGATATTGAGGTAATCATCACGGATTCTATTATTATTATAGATACTATAGATCTCGGTGGAGCTCCAAGCGCTTTTCTTATTCCAATTTCTTTCGTTCTTTCTTTCACAATAAAAATCATAATATTACTAATACCTACAATACCTGCAATTAGTGTTCCTAAACCAATTATTAGTACTAAAATGGCTAAAATGCTATTAAATTGATTAATTTGATTAGCCTCTGTAGCTCTATTTCTTAGACGTACAGCTCTTTGGTCTGAGGGTTCAATATTAAATATTTTTTTTATTCTTTTTTCAATATTGGTTCCTAGTGCGATTGCATTATCCAGTCCCATATTTAGATTATATGTCAAGTTAATTTGATCTATATAGTCGTTATTTCCATAAATTCTTTGCGCTGTAGTTAGTGGCATATAAATTATTCTCTCTTCATTATCATCTCCAATATCTTGATAAACTCCAACCACTTTATACTGTATGTTATTCAGATCAATATACTCACCAATTACTTTTTGTGTTTTAAAAAGATCTTCCTTAACTAACCTCCCAATTACTATCACTTTAGTGGATTGTTGTAGATCTCTTTGATTTATAAACCTACCGCTAACTAGTTCCGATTTTTCTATAAATTGATGATCTGGATTTACAGCTCTAAGACTGTAGCTATTTTTTTCACCTTTATAAGATGCAACAACATTTTTATTAACTCTAGCAGTAATAAATTCTATATCCTCTTTAAACTCATCTTTTAAAGTGGAAAGAAGTTTATTATCAAATTGTATTCTTCTTCCTACTTGGTTTCCTTTCCCTGCTTTAGCGGTTCTACCAGAATTAATGAAAATAGTATTTTCAGCATCCCCACCCATTCCTTCATTAAATGTGTTTTGAAGTCCATTTGCAAGACCAAATAAAATAGCAAAAAGCATTATAGCAAAAATTACTGTTCCACCAGAGAGTAGAGTACGAAGCTTATTTTTGCTTATACTCTGAAATATTTCTCGCCAAAGATCTAAGTCAAACATGTTATAACCTTACTTGTTTAATTTTTTCATCTTCTATTATGACTCCATCTCTTAGTCTAACAATTCTTTTACACATCTTCGCAATATCCTCTTCGTGAGTTACTAAAAGAATTGTTTTACCCTCATCATTTAACTGTTGTAAAAACTGCATTATGTCATGTGATGTAGCTGTATCTAAAGCACCAGTTGGTTCATCCGCTAAAAGTAACTTCGGGGATGAAGCTAAAGCTCTAGCAATTGCTACTCTTTGCTTTTGACCACCAGAAAGTTCACTTGGCAAATGCTTAGCCCAGTCTGCTAAACCCACTTTTTCAAGATGAAACATGGCTTTTTCTTGTCTTTCTTTTCTTTTTAAACCTTGGTAGTACAAAGGAAGTGCAACATTTTCCATTGCATTTTTATAGTTAATTAGATTAAAGGATTGAAAAACAAAACCTAAAAACCTATTTCTATAATTAGCAGCCTTTTTTTCATTAAGATCTTTAATCTCAATTCCGTCCAAAACATAATCTCCTGAGTCAGCCTCATCTAAAATTCCGATAATGTTTAATAAGGTAGATTTTCCAGATCCAGATGAACCCATAATAGCTACCATTTCACCACTTTCAGCAAACAGGTCTATTCCTTTTAAAACGTGAAGACTAGAATCTCCCATTTTATAAGATTTATTTAAATTTTTAATTTCTAACATAAAACGTTATTTATCTTTACAAATTTGCAATTTATATATATAATATTGTGCCAATAAATTGTTAAAAGCTTCATATGATATATGGAAAGTTTTCTGTAATTAATTCTACGCCAATAGCATAAATAAAATACATAAAAGACATTATCCATATAGACGATAATACATACATAGTCATTTTATTAATATTATAACTATTTCTAAAAGCTAATTTTAAACCAACAATGAAC
>Ga0209502_10004224_pt1 | contig 10873 bp, 5 predicted proteins | sample ArcticOcean_MG_C_10_FD_187442 | JGI IMG/M metagenome (GOLD analysis project Ga0209502, IMG submission 187442) | Marine microbial communities from western Arctic Ocean - ArcticOcean_MG_CB11_90 (SPAdes) (version 2) | ecosystem: Environmental > Aquatic > Marine > Oceanic | place: Arctic Ocean...
AAAACCGTGTGTTCCTCCAGAAAAGCGACCGTCTGTAATTAAAGCAACAGATTTCCCTAAACCTGCTCCCATAATTAACGAAGTTGGTTTTAACATTTCTGGCATCCCTGGTCCACCTTTTGGACCTACATATCTAATAACTACTACATCTCCTTTCTCTACTTCTCCTGCAACAATACCTGTGTTTGCAGCCTGCTCGCCGTCATAAACAACAGCTTTTCCTTCAAAAAGCAACCCTTCATTTCCTGAAATTTTCGCAACCGCTCCTTCAGTCGCAAGGTTTCCATAAATTATCTGAATATTTCCTGATGATTTTAATGCTTTGTCTTTTGGATAGATTACATCTTGTTCATCAAACTCCATTGGGGCAACACTTGCTAAATTCTCTGCTAATGTTTTTCCAGTAACGGTCATACAATCTCCGTGCAAGTATCCGTTATCTAATAAATACTTCATGATTACTGGCGTTCCACCAACTCCATGAACATCTTCCATTAAATATTTTCCAGAGGGTTTTAAATCTGCAATTAATGGCGTTCTATCACTTACCTTTTGAAAATCTTCTAGTGTAAATTCTATATCTGCGGCATGAGCAATAGCTAAAAAATGCAATACTGCATTTGTAGAGCCACCCAAAGCATTTACAATAGCAATGGCGTTTTCTAAAGATTTTTTAGAAATAATATCTAAAGGTTTTAGATCTAATTCTAATAGATTTTTTATAGCCAAAGCAGTTCTTTCTGATTCAGATAACTTATTCGGATTCTCTGCCGGAATTGAAGAATTATAAGGCAATGCAAAACCCATGCATTCTATAGCAGAGGCCATAGTATTTGCAGTATACATTCCACCACAAGCTCCCGCTCCCGGAATAGCTCTTTTTATAATTTCTCTATATTCGTCTTCTTCAATTTCACCTGCCATTTTTTGCCCTAAAGCTTCAAAAGCAGAAACAATATTTAATTTTTTTCCTTTGTAATTTCCAGATGCAATTGTACCACCATACATCATTATTGATGGACGATTTAAACGCAGCATTGCAATAACAGCTCCCGGCATATTTTTATCACAACCAACAACAGAAATTAACGCATCATAACTTTGCGCATTCATAACTGTTTCAATAGAATCTGCAATAATATCTCTAGAAGCTAAAGAGTAATTCATACCAGAAGTTCCCATTGAAATTCCGTCTGAAACTCCAATTGTATTAAACCCTAAACCCACTAAACCAGCAATTTTACTTTCCACTTTTACCTCTGCTGCCAAATTGTTTAAATGCATGTTACAAGGGTTGCCATCATACCCTGTGCTTGCAATACCAACTTGAGCTCTGCTCATATCTTCATCTGTTAAACCTACGGCATACAACATTGCTTGTGATGCAGGCTGAGATTCATCTTGTGTTAATCTTTTGCTATGTTTATTTAATTCCATTTATTGTATTCTTCAATTTGTTGACTAATTTACTATGTTTCTCCATTTTCATTGAATAATATTCAATACTAATGTTTAAATTCAGGTGTTAAAAAAATAAGTTAAATATCTAATAATAAGAATATTAACTATTTTTAATTATGACATTCAACACCTTAAAAAAAGCCTATAAAAAAACCTACCATTTTAGTGGAAGGTTCGTTTATAAAAATATAAATACTACTTCCTTATCGCATCTTAATAATGACGTTAATGGTAGAAATAATATTTAATACTTGTTTATTCATTGATAACTTAAAAAAAAATTAAAACACCTAATTTATTTATTTTTTAAATAATAGTACTCTGACCAGCATGAATATTCATGAAATTTAAATTGGTGTCTTCTTGATTTAATATATAATCCACAATAAAATCTCCTACTTTAGAAGTAGATGCAGGGTACTTATTTTTACCTTTTATATCTTCTGTTGTAATATTTAAGACTAAAGATTTCTCTACCGCTCTTTCTATAGCACCTGCTTCTTCATCTAAACCTAAATACTCTAACAACATAGCTGCCGACAAAATAGAGGCTAAAGGATTTGCAATATCTTTACCTTTTGCTTGTGGAAAAGAACCATGGATTGGTTCGAATAATGCATTTTCTTCACCAAGTGAAGATGAGGCTAATAAACCTATTGAACCTCCGATAACACTTGCTTCATCTGAAATAATATCTCCAAATAAATTTTCTGTAAGAATTACATCAAACTGTTTTGGATTTAAAATTATCTGCATTGCTGCGTTGTCTACAAATAAATATTCTAATGCAACATCCTTATATTTTTTTGAAATTTCTGTAACCGTTTTTCTCCATAAACGAGACGTCTCTAAAACATTAGCTTTATCTATTAAGGTTACTTTTTTTCTTCTAGTTTGTGCCGCTTTAAAAGCTAAATGCGTAATTCTAGAAATTTCATTAACAGAGTAAGAACAAATATCTGTAGCTGTCTGGCCATCTGCACTCAATTTTTTATTTCCAAAATAAATACCACCAGTTAATTCTCTGTAAATAACAATATCTGTTCCTTTAATAATTTCTCTTTTTAATGGTGAGTTTTTTATCAAACTATCGTAAGCCTTTACAGGTCTAACGTTACAGAACAAACCTAAATCCTCTCTTAATTGCAAAAGACCTTGTTCTGGTCTTATTTTTGCGGTAGGATCATTATCATATTTAGGATCTCCAATAGCCCCAAATAAAATAGCATCTGCATCTTTACAAATGGTGATTGTTTCTTCTGGTAGCGGAACTCCAACAGCATCAATTGCACATGCACCCATTTGAGCTTCCTTATATAAAAATATATGATCATACAATTCTGCAACAGCATCTAATGCTCTTTTTGCCTGATTAATTACCTCTGGCCCAATACCATCTCCAGGAATTACTGCGATTGTATATTTCATATTATGCTGCTATAAAATTTTTAAGTTGTAAGAATTTCAGAAACCTTATTAACTTCTTTCATAATGTTATGAATGTCTTCATCTTTTACTTCTTTCTGATTGTCTGCTATAACTAGAAACGCGTCATAAGTGATATCTAATTGTATTTTTGTTAATTCATAACCAATCTTTTTTGCTCTATAAGCCAAAGCTGCTCTTCCACTTCTTGCAGTTAAAACAATGGCGCTTTCTGTAACACCAACATCTTCAGGATCCATAATTTCATATGTTTCTCTATTTTTTATAACACCATCTTGATGAATTCCAGAGCTGTGCGCAAATGCATTTGCACCAACGATTGCCTTATTAGGTTGCACTGGCATTCCCATACTATCACGAACTAAAATACTCGTGTCGTACAATAGTTTTGTATTCACACTTGTTTCTAAGTTTAAATAAGGGTGTTGTTTTAAAACCATAACTACTTCTTCTAACGCTGTGTTTCCTGCACGCTCTCCAATTCCGTTGATTGTACATTCAATCTGACGTGCACCATTGATAACACCAGCAATTGAATTGGCAGTTGCCAAACCTAAATCGTTATGGCAATGACAAGAAAGAATTACGTTTTCTATACCTCTTACGTTTTCACGTAAATATTTTATTTTTGCACCGTATTCATCTGGTAAACAATACCCTGTTGTATCTGGAATATTTAGCACAGTTGCGCCTGCTTTTATAACTGCTTCGCACACCTTCGCTAAAAAGGCATTATCTGTTCTACCTGCGTCTTCTGCGTAAAATTCTACATCTTCTACAAAACCTTTTGAATACGCAACAGCATGCACAGCACGCTCAATTACCTTTTCTCTAGTAGAATTAAATTTAAATTTTATATGAGAATCACTCGTTCCAATACCTGTATGTATTCGAGGAAATTTTGCATATTTTAAAGCTTCTGCAGCTACTTTTATATCATTTTCAACAGCTCTAGTCAAACCACAAACTGTTGCATTTTTTACAATTTTTGAAATTTCAGTAACCGATATAAAATCTCCAGGGCTAGAAACAGGAAAACCGGCTTCTATTACATTCACACCCAACAAGTCTAATCTCTCAGCAATTACTAATTTTTGAGTAGTATCTAACTTACACCCAGGAACCTGTTCTCCATCTCTTAGTGTTGTGTCGAAAATTTGTACTTGATTGTCTAGCATAATTTCTATAAAGATTGTACTTATTATAAATCAAATATATATCTTGCATATTCAATGTAAGAATCAACATCTAATAACAAACGATTTCTAAAGCAAATCATCAATAATTAAAAAACTGATTATCAATAGATTATGAGTAAAATCATTACATCCGCCAATCAACAAAATGATGCTCTTTTTGTTCTTATTAAATCTTTAACTAAATCTGAAAAGAGGCAGTTTAATTTGTATGTAGGAAGGCTTGGTGGTAACATTGATGCAAAATTTTTTTCTTTATTTAAATTCTTAGAAAAGTTAAAAATATACGACGAAAAAGTAATTATTGGCAGCGGAATTGTTTCTAAACAGCAACTTTCTAATCTAAAAGCGCATTTATACAAACAAATATTAATTAGTTTGCGCTTAAATCCTGCACACAAAAACGTGCGAATTCAAATTAGAGAACAATTAGATTTTGCAACGGTTTTGTATCAAAAAGGCCTATATAAGCAAAGTCTAAAACTCTTAGAAAAAGCTAAAAACATGGCTTTGGACAATGAAGAAAAGAACATTGCATATGAAATTGTAGAATTAGAGAAAGTAATAGAAACACAATATATTACAAGAAGTTTAAGCAATAGAGCAAATCAATTATCTGTACAGGCAAAAGAATTAAGTCAGCAAAATGTAATAGCAAGTAAACTCTCTAATTTATCTCTACAATTATATAGCCATCTGCTACAAAATGGCTATGTAAAAAACAAAAAGGAAGTTGAATTTATTCAAAAATATTTTAACGATAAAATGCCAAAGTACGATTTTAAAACTTTAGGCTTTAGAGAAAAATTATGGTTATATAAAGCACATTTATGGTACAGTTTTTTAATTCAAGACTTTTTGCTGAGCTACAAATACGCTAGCAAATGCGTTCATTTATTTAATAGCCCTAAATTAATAAACATACATCCTGTTTTTTATTTAAAGTCTAAGAACTACCTGCTAGAAGCTTCTTTTTTAGTTCAAAAAACCTCGACATTTAAAGCGGAATTAGTTGCTTTTGAAATACAAATTGAAAATCAAGAAATTCCTTTAAATACAAATACAGAATTACTTATATTTATGTATTTATACTCAAATAAACTGCATTTACATTTCTTAGAAGGCACTTTTGATGAGGGAGAATATTTAGTAGCTATTATTAATGATAAAATTGAAAAGTATAAAAACAGATTAGACAATCATTATATCGTTTTGTTGCATTACAAAATTGCTTGTTTATATTTTGGAATGGGTAAAAACAAGTTATGTATTCTTTATCTACAAAAAATTATACGCTCTAAAAACATAAATGCCGCGGAAGATTTGCAGTGTTTTGCACGTATATTAAATTTAATTGCACATTATGAATGTGGTTTAGATTATGATCTAGAAAGACAGTTTGTAGATACTTATAAGTTCTTACTCAAAATGGAGAATTTACAAGAAGTGCAAAAAGTTTTTCTTACATCTATTAGGGACTTAAGTGACGTTTTTCCACATGAAATTAAGAACGAATTTAAAAAAATTCATGAAAAATTAAAAAAGTTTGAAAACCATCCGTACGAAAAAAGAGCGTTTTTATATTTAGATATTTTGTCTTGGTTAGAAAGTAAAATTCAGAACAAACCCATCTCAACAATAATTAAAGAAAAAGCAAATCTATTTCCTAAGTAATTTGAAATTTATAATTTTTTCTACTTATTTTTATCATTATCATATTAATTGGGTTATTTCCTAAAATATTTTATAATATTTAAGCACAAATTAAATATTAATAATACTTTTGCCTTGTGAGTATTTTAAATTTCTTAGTAAAAACATTTCAAACCAACTCTGTGGTTTGTATTTCTATGGATACAATTACCCGCACTTCTTCAGCTACCATTACCCTTTAGGGGTTCTATATATTCATATCAATTTAGGTTATCAGTAATTTCGAAAATTATCGAGATGCATAAACAAAAAATAAATTACACAAACTATTCATTACCAATGAAAGTATTAAAATTTGGCGGTTCATCTGTCGCAAATTCAGAAAACATAAAAAAAGTATTAGCCATTGTTGCTAACGCATCTAAAGAGCAAAAAGTTGCAGTGGTCGTTTCTGCTTTTGGCAAAACCACAGATAATTTATTAGCCGCAGCTAATAGTGCTTTAGTGGATATTACAATTGCTAAAAACATTTTAGAAACTATTAAAGAATTGCATTATCAGGTTATTGATGATTTAATTTCTTCTCAAAAAAAAGAAGTTTTAGAGGTGGTTACTTCTTTGTTAGATAGATTATGTTCTATTTATGAAGGTGTTTTTTTATTACAAGAATTATCAGATAAAACAATAGCAAAGGTCTCTAGCTTTGGTGAAAGACTTTCTTCTTTTATTATTGCAAATGCAGCAAATGAATTATTTGATGCAGCTCATAAAGAAAGTAAAGCGTTAATTTCTACAAATAATGAATACCTAAACGCACAAGTAAATTTTAAAATTACCAACCAAAATATTACCTCTTTTTTTGACAAAAACAAACACCAAGTTACCGTTTTAGGTGGTTTTATTTCTTCTAATATAAAGGGAGAAACCACTACACTCGGTAGAGGTGGTTCAGATTTCTCGGCATCTATTTATGCTGCAGCTTTAAATGCAGTTGAGTTACAAATATGGACAGACGTTCCTGGAATGTTTACCGCAAATCCTAGGGTTGTAAAACAAGCATATCCAATTTCAGAAATTTCATATGAAGAAGCAATGGAGTTGTCCCATTTTGGTGCAAAGGTTTTATATCCACCAACAATTCAACCTTCTTTAAGAAAAGAAATACCTATTCGAATTAAAAATACTTTTGACCCCGAAAATGTAGGAACATTAATTTGTAACAATCCAAATAATAGTGATGAAGTAAAAGGTATTTCTCACATAGAAGATATTAGTTTAATTACGTTAGAAGGTGGCGGAATGATTGGAATTCCTGGTTTTTCTAAACGTTTGTTTGAAACACTTTCCTTAGAAAAAATAAATATTGTTTTTATAACACAAGCCTCTTCAGAACACTCTATTTGCGTTGGTGTTTATCAAGATGATGCTGCAAAAGCAAAAGAACTTTTAGACGATACCTTTAGTATAGAAATAGATAGAAAAAAAATAAAACCAATTATTGTAGAAAATGATTTAGCAATTATTGCGGTAGTTGGTGAAAGTATGAAAAACTATCAAGGGCTAAGCGGACAAATGTTTAGCGCCTTAGGAAGAAATAATGTAAATGTTAGGGCAATTGCGCAGGGTTCCTCAGAAAAAAATATTTCTGCTGTTATTAATAAATCAAATGCAAAAAAAGCTTTAAATACATTACATGAGCAATTTTTTGAAGAAAAGACAAAACAGTTAAACTTGTTTGTTACCGGTGTTGGTAATGTTGGTGAGCGCTTTCTAGCACAAATACAACAGCAAAGAAAATTCTTAAAAGAAAATCTAAAATTAAATATTAAAGTTATTGGAATTGCAAATTCTAGAAAAATGTTTTTTGATAATGATGGAATAGATTTAGAAAACTGGAAAAAAAGCTTAGAAAATGGAGAACCAACAACCTTAAAAAGCTTTCATGAAAAAGTAATAGCATCCAATCATATTAATAGTGTTTTTATAGATAATACAGCAAATGAAGAAGTTTCTGAAGTATATGAAACTTATTTACGTGAAAGTATTTCTGTTGTAACCTGTAATAAAATTGCATGTGCTTCTAGCTTTGACAACTATAAAACACTCAAACAAGTTTCTAGAAAATACAATGCATCCTTTTTATTCGAAACTAATGTTGGTGCAGGTTTGCCAATTATAGATACACTTAAAAATTTAATAAACTCAGGAGATAGCGTCCATAAAATTCAGGCAGTATTATCTGGAAGTTTAAATTTTGTTTTTAATAATTTTAACGACAAAGCTACATTTCATGATGTAGTTGCCGCAGCTCAAAAAGAAGGATATACAGAACCAGATCCTAAAATTGATTTAAGTGGTGTTGATGTTGCTAGAAAAATCTTAATTTTAGCGCGTGAGAGTGGCTATAAAATAGAATTAGAAGATATTTCAAATAATGCATTTTTACCGGAAGAGACCTTAAACACTAAAAATAATGAAGACTTTTATGCTTCTTTAACTAAAAGTGAAGGACATTTTCAAAATATTTATAAAGAAGCAAATGACAAAGATTGTAGATTAAAATACGTGGCAGAATTTATTAATGGAAAAGCAAATGTTGGTTTGCAGCATATTGCTTCGGATCATCCTTTTTATAATTTAGAAGGAAGTGATAATATTGTTTTATTTTTCACAGATAGATATCCTGAAAATCCTTTAATAATAAAAGGTGCTGGTGCTGGTGCAGATGTAACTGCTTCTGGTATTTTTGCAGACGTCATTAGAATTGCAAATAAATAAGTATTTATTTTTCAGTAACAATTTACAGCTAGAAACTGACTGTAAAAAACTACTAAAAACTAAAAACTAAACACTGAACAGAAAAAAATGAATTATATAAAAATATTCGCTCCGGCAACAGTTGCAAATGTTTCTTGCGGTTTTGACTCTCTTGGTTTTGCCGTAGACGCCATTGGAGACGAAATGACCTTTACAAAGACACCTGAAAAAGGAGTTGAAATAACTAATATTACTGGAGCAGATTTAACCTATAATATTGATGAAAATGTAGCAAGTGCTGTTATTAAAAAAATGCTAAATGAAGCCAATGCAGCTTTTGGGATTTCACTAACTATTCATAAAGGTTTCTCTCCAGGCAGTGGATTAGGAAGTTCTGCTGCAAGCGCAGCTGGCGCTGCTTTTGGTACAAATCAATTATTAGGAGATATTTACTCTGATTTAGAGTTGACAAAATTTGCCATGTTTGGTGAAAAGGTTGCATGCGGATCAGCAATTGCAGACAATGTTGCTGCCGCTATTTTTGGTGGTTTTATCTTGGTTAGAAGTTATCATCCTTTAGAAATTATAAAATTACCAGTTCCTAGCGAACTGAGAGTGGTTGCTATTCATCCGCAAATATCAATAAAAACTAAAGATGCTAGAGCAGTTTTACCTAAAGAAATTGCATTAAAGGATGCAGTTACTCAATGGGCAAATGTTGGTGGTTTAATTAGCGGTTTGTACACAGATAATTACAACCTCATAAGTAACTCATTAGTAGATATTATTGCAGAACCTGCTCGGAAATCTTTAATTCCGTTTTTTGACGATATTAAAAATAGTGCCACAAAAGCAGGCGCTTTAGGTGCAGGAATTAGTGGTTCTGGCCCTACCGTTTTTGCCCTTTGCGAAGGCGATATCGTTGCTAAAGTGGTTTACAAAAGTATAGAAGAAAGTTATAAAAATACAGGAATCAATTTTGAAATGTTTATTTCCAAAGTAAATGATAAAGGGATAAAGATTATAAAATAATTATTCGTTTTAAGTGCATCGCTGTTAATCATCGCTATAACTCAAAATATAAAATATAAAAAAAATGAACTACTACAGTTTACACCATAAATCGCCAAATACAAGTTTTAAAAATGCTGTTATGCAGGGTCTTGCAAAAGATAGAGGAATCTACTTTCCAGAGAATATAACACCACTTTCTAAAGATTTTATTACCAATATTAACGAGTATACAAATCATGAAATTGCGTATGAAGCAATTAAGCAGTTTGTTGGTGATGAAATTCCGACTAAAAAATTAAAAGAGATTATTAAAGAAACAATTTCTTTCGATTTTCCTTTGGTAAAAGTTAATGATAATATTGCTTCTTTAGAGTTGTTTCATGGCCCAACAATGGCTTTTAAAGATGTTGGAGCAAAATTTATGGCGCAGTGTTTAGAATATTTTAATAAAGGTAATGAAGAAGAGGTTACTGTTTTAGTAGCTACATCTGGAGATACTGGCGGTGCTGTTGCTAACGGGTTTTTAGGAGCAAAAGGTGTAAATGTTGTAATACTATATCCTTCAGGAAAAGTAAGTAATGTTCAAGAAAAACAATTAACTACTTTAGGTCAGAACATTACAGCATTAGAAGTAGATGGTGTTTTTGATGATTGCCAAGAAATGGTAAAAACGGCTTTCTTAGATGAAGATATTAAGAGAACTCTTACCTCTGCAAATTCTATAAATATTGCACGTTGGCTGCCACAGATGTTCTATTTTTTCTTTGCTTATAAAGAATTACAAAAAACGAATAAAGAGTTGGTTTTTTCTGTACCAAGTGGGAATTTTGGTAATATCTGTGCAGGAATTATGGCAAAAAAATTAGGTTTACCTATCAAACATTTTGTGGCTTCTACCAATATAAATGATACCGTTCCTAATTATTTAGTAGATGGTGTTTACAATCCTAAACCCTCTAAAGCAACTATTTCTAATGCAATGGATGTTGGGAACCCGAGTAATTTTATAAGAATTAGAGAATTATTTAACAACGATTTAGAAGCGCTTAAAAGCGCTTTCTCTTCATATAGCTTCTCAGATGAGGAAACGCGAGAGACCATGAAGAAAATCTATGGAGATTCTGGTTATGTTGCAGATCCGCATGGTGCTGTGGGTTATTTAGGTTTAAAAAAATACGGTTTAAAAGCAAATGAATTTGGTGTATTTCTAGAAACGGCTCACCCTGTAAAGTTTTTAGACGTTGTAGAAGAAACGCTTCCTGTTAAAGTAGCAATTCCTGCACAAATTCAGAAAGTTATCAATAATAAGAAAGTAGCTATAAAAGCATCTAGTTATGAAGACTTGA
>Ga0209502_10004229_pt1 | contig 10868 bp, 5 predicted proteins | sample ArcticOcean_MG_C_10_FD_187442 | JGI IMG/M metagenome (GOLD analysis project Ga0209502, IMG submission 187442) | Marine microbial communities from western Arctic Ocean - ArcticOcean_MG_CB11_90 (SPAdes) (version 2) | ecosystem: Environmental > Aquatic > Marine > Oceanic | place: Arctic Ocean...
AGATCACCTCATAACAATTTTAAAAAATGAAGAATGGGTAAAAAGCCACATAGATGATAATAAGTGGTTTCAATTACTCTATATACAAATTAAGGGTTATTTAAATACCTCGTCTGAGGAAAAAAAAGAATTTTGTAAAAAATTAAATAAATTAAAAATAATTAAAACTACTGATGGAGAACTGTTATCAACAGAAACATCTAAAATTTTCTTTAGCCTTGCTGATGATAAAAAAGAATATAGTTTTACGGAAGATTTTGAGCTTATCGATAAAAAAACTTTTCCCGAAGCTTGGCCTGAAGAGGTAAAGCAGCAATTTTTTACTGAGTTAGGAATAAAAAAAGAAAATCCTAAGGACATTATTAATACAATTAATGAGTCATACAAAGAAAATCTTAAATTTAGCCATAAAAAAATGATTGAGCATATGGCATATATTCAGAAAAATAAAGATTGTATCGATGAAGAAATTTTTAAAAATAATAATTTTAAATTTTTATCAGATACTAATGCAGTAATAAGTTTAGAAGATATTTATTTAGGTAGGGCCTATGGCAATGAGGATTTTAATACCCTTATTGATGAGGCAAAGATTGATACCCATTTTTTATCGCCCGATTATCTTAATGACAATGAAATAGGAGTTGAGGAATGGAAGTCTTTTTTTGATTCATTAAAAATTTCTAGCACCTTTCGCTTTGTTAATAATTATGGCAGATATGCAAATATTGATGGGCTTATTAGTAAAATTATTGAAAATGAAGACCCTGCTATTAACAATAAGCTCCTAAACTATCTTGGGAAGTATTGGAAGATTCTCAATGATAAAGTAGGTGACTTAGAAGAAAATATTAAAAATATTCCTCTTTTACTTAAGAATCAATCAAATACAACCCTGAAAAGTACTTGTTATATAGAAAACGAAGCGACTAAATCTAATCCGCGCGCTAGATTTCTTGACATAGAAAATGATTTTAACGAGTCTTTCTATGAATATTGGGGTGTTATTCACAAGGTAAATTTAAAATCTAAACTTAATGATTTAAAGAATATTTGTACTGATAAAAAAATTGATGAAGAAAGTATTTTTGATGCCTACAACTTTATTCAAGCATTTATAGTAACTGACCCTGATTTAGTAAAAGAAGCCCGTCAATTTTTTGAAGAAAATAAGTGTATTTATATAAATAAAAAACTATATAAAGCTTCAGGGGTCCGTATGAAAAGTGAACTGGAAAATACTCCTAATAAAATTTTTCAAGCACATATTCCTTCACTTGATAATGATAAAAGATACGAAAATAGCACCCTTTTTTCTAATGAGTGGATTAAGCCTGATTTAGATGACGATACTATTCTAAATATTCTAAATACATTTGCAGAGCAAGACTATGAAATTGTTGAAAAAAATAGAGCTGCTGGCTTACTTTATGAATATCTAAGTGAAAATCAAAAGAAATTTGATGAAATGAGTTTTTGGACAGACAAAGAAGAGGAAGAAGAAATTAATCCTGAGGATCCAGGTATTTATATTAATGATTCACCAAAAATTGGAGATTTGTTTACCCCAAAAAAAGAATTTTCATTTCTTGCAGTTGAACCCCATCATCAGTTTAAAAAATTAGATTGGTTTATAGATCACTATAAACTGCCAAAATTATCAGATAGTATAGAGAAAAAATTACCCGAAGATTTACCTACAGAATGTAATGACCAGCTTTCAAAACGTTTAGCAAAAAGAGCCCATTGTATTCAGACTATGATTTATCGTCGGAATAAAACAAGATTCCAAGAGCTCATCGATGAAGATAAATTCAAAATTTTAACTTCTAAAATTTATTTTGCTAGCCCTTTGAAGCTTAAAATTTCTCTAAAAAATATTGATAAGCAAGCACCTTACCCTTGTGTTTATCTGGAGAGAGTTATTTATATTGATAAGGCTGTAAATCGATATTTACATCTCAGTAAATTACTTGCTGAGGAGTTTCGTTTAGAAGATGCCGCGGATACTATAGAAAATATTTTAGGAGCCAATGACGGTGATGAGTTAAAAGAAAGAATGGAGGAGTATCCTGAGTTAGAGGGCAAACTCAGAACACATTTAATTAATTTTAATCAACCAGTAGAGCTTGCAGATGAACCAGCAGAGCTTGCAGATGAACCAGCAGAGCTTGCAGATGAACCAGCAGAGCTTGCAGATGAACCAGCAGAGCTTGCAGATGAACCAGCAGAGCTTGCAGATCAACCAGCAGAGCTTGCAGATGAACCAGCAGAGGTTGCAGATAGTGAAGGTGGAAGAGAGAGGTCGTCGTCAAGTTCAAATTTAACTAAGCCTGAACAGACAAGCGGGAAGCAGTATCGAAAAAAAGGAATATACGTACTACAGTTTAAAAACTCTAAACATAAAGGAAATCATAGTCGCGACCAAGATGAAATAAATAAGGTAGATGATGCAGCAATGGATGCAGCAATGAAGGAAGAAAGAGATTCTGGTTATAACCCGAAGAGGCAATCTCATTTTAATCCAGGCTTTGATATTATTTCTACAAAAGACAAAGAAACGCGTTACATTGAAGTTAAGGGTAGTAAGAATCCATGGGGCGATAGTGGTGTAGAGTTGTCGAAAATGCAAATGATCTATGCTAATAAGAAGGGGGATGCATATTGGGTCTATGTAGTGGAGAACGCCCTTGATGCACCCAAAATTTATAAAATACAAAATATTCAAAAATTAATTGATATATATCGGTTTGATGGCACATGGAAACAGATTGCTCAGGAAGGTAAATCAAATGATTTTGAAGTAGGTTCAATTATTGAAAATGGAAACAGAAAGGGCGTATTAATGAATTGGGAGCCACATGGAGAATTGGTTAGACTATTCATTGAGTATAAAGACGCACCTAATGTTGTAGCAAAGGAAGTATGGAATCCAGCAATAATGTCACTAAAAAATCTTGATGATAGTGATATTGATATTGATACCTAATTGGAGAAGGGTAAATGATTCGACCTGAACTTTCAGATGTAGAAGTTTCCAGTTTGAAGTCAAAAGCTGAAGCTAAATTTTACGAAGCCTGTAAGCAGCAATTAGATGATAAATACCTTATATTACATTCCATATCATGGGTTCGTAAAAATGTTGCTGGGGATGTTAGGGATGGGGAAGCTGATTTCGTTATATTTGACCCAGATAGTGGTTTTATAGTCATTGAGATTAAGGGTGGAGGCATAAGGAACGATAGTCTAAAGAATTTATGGTTCTCTACTGATAATAACAATATCGAACATAAAATTAAAGATCCATTTCGACAGGCAGTGTCACAAAAAAATACCATCCTTAAGTTTATTCAAGAACACAAAGATTATAAGTACTTAGACGGAAAGATATTAATGGGTCACGCAGTATTTTTTGCAGATCTCGATGATATATCTCAATTTAATAACCCAAAAGCTCCCATGGAAATTATTGGTGGGAAAGCAGATTTAACCAAACTGCAAGAATGGGTAGTTAAAATAATTAATTTTTACAAGGGTCAAACTGATAAATTTGAACCAATTGGAAAAGTTGGGATTTCTGTAGTCAAGGATATATTTTGTAAAGATATCCATGTTAGGCCACTCCTTAAATTTAAATTAGAAGAAGAGGAGAAGCAAAGAATTAAGCTTACAGCAGAGCAGGCTAGGATGTTAACTATGTTGGGCGATAGAAAAAGGGCATTGATATCTGGTGGTGCTGGAACAGGCAAGACCTTACTTGCATTTCAGCGAGCAAGTGAGTTAGCTGCTAAAGGGAATCGAACCCTATTGATTTGTTATAACAATTTACTGGGGGAGTCGTTAGCAGATAACGCTTCAGAAATTGAAAATCTAGAAGCAAGCTCTCTTTTTAGTTTTATTGCAAGACAGATTGCTAAAGTGAAGGAAATGTTAGGTAGGGACTTATCTAAAGAAGCTGCCATAGCTTACCCATCAAGTGACCTATACGATGTTCAACAACCCTTCGCATTGGCATTAGCGGCTGAGCTTATTGATAAATATGATGCAATTATTATTGATGAAGGACAAGATTTCCATGACTCATATTGGATGGGGGTTGAGGACTTCTTAATAGAAGATGGTTATTTTTATATTTTTTATGACCACAATCAAAGACTTTATAATAAAGAAGCAAAATTTCCTATTAATGAAGCTCCTTTCTATCTGACACATAATTGTCGAAATACTTCTGAAATACATGCTTTTTGTTATCTCTTTTATGAGGGTATCGAGACTACTGCCGCAGATATTTCTGGAGGAAAAGTTGAATTTATCGAAGGGATTAATGTTGAAAAACAAGCAACAAAAATTCACTCTCTCATATTAAATTTATTACTTGAAGAGTCTGTTGGTTGTTCACAAATAAAGGTATTGGTAAATGGTGGCCACCAGCAAATGAAACATTTAAAACATTTATCACAAAAGCCACTTCCTAAACCATATGGCTGGAAAGAAAAAGGAAGTAGTTATAAAATTAAAAACTTTTCTAATTCTAAAGAAATTAATAGCACAATACAGCTTGAAACAATTGGACGTTTTAAAGGGCTTGAAGCCGATATATTAATATTGTGGGGGTTGGAAGGATTAGATATAGATAGAGATCGTGAGTTATTCTATGTTGCATCATCCCGAGCCAAATCTAGATTATTTATTGTTGGTGATGAGCATACCTGTGTTCATATAAAATCAAATAATTCCTGATATTAAAAAATTTTGTGGTTCGATTTTAAATTTTTCATCGTTTATTTCTTTAATATATTGCTCCATTTTAAAAACTTCATAGGGGTTAGATATCTCTCTGCAAGTATAATCTTTATCATTTATTTTGGAGTAATTAACAATAAATAATATGTAACCATTTTTTAATATTGCTGATTTTTTGATTTCATTAATCGACCAGAAAAATCTTTCGTTTCTTTCTTTGAATGATTTAACCTCAATAAACCTATCAATACTTGTAGACTCTAATGATTTAAATGATTGAATATCGTAGCCAGCTTTAACATCTTCCAATGAAGTTCTCTTAATCTCCTGGAGTTGCGGATGTTTTTTTAATCTTTCTAATTCAAGATTCAATACGTATTCTTCTGCAATTTCTCCTCGCTCTTCCTGAGCCTTAATTTCCACTTTTAATTGCTCAGGTGATTTTATTAAATATCGCTTAATTAAATTTTCATTTTTATTAAGTTTGAAGTGATTTGACTTTCGGGTGACTAAGCCAATATAAATCAGAAGATTTAACACCCCGCCATATCCAGCATGGTATAAATCTATTGGAGCAATCCATTCAGCATCATCTGAGACAGTTATAAATGAGGCTAACAACTCCAACACCCCATCATCATCTATTTTTTGCCTTATCAATTCTTTAATTTTATTTTCACTAATTCCTTTATTTAACGATAGTTTTAATCCACTTTGTTTGATGACATTTATTTCGCGTAACAAATAAACTATATTTTTTATTTGATTGTTTTGGGCAAAAGAAAAAATTTTTTGGACATCTTGAAATAAACTTTCAAATGTGTAGCTACCTTTTGAATATCTAATTAGCTTAACAATCTCACTAATAGCTTTTGTATAGAATCCTTCTTTATAGTTGCTTATCATGGTATGCATTCAATATTCTTTTAATATCATCTGCTTTAGTTTCTAAAAAACTGTCTGTCAATAACGGTATTTCATCGCTTTCAAGTAGCTTAAGCATTCGACTTTCTTTTATTTCTAGACTGTCATGAATTTGATCATCAACAGTATATTTTGAATTAAGGTAAATATATTCTGTAATTGTGCCTGGAAGTAAACCTTTCCTATGAATTCTATCTTTTGATTGAATAAATAACCCACAATTAAAATCTCGATCATAATATATAGCTTTATGACACTCCATATGTAACGAAATAGATTCTCCTATACATTGGGGGGTTGCAACTAATATTGATGCTCCTTTAGCTTCTCTGAATTCTTTGAGTATTTTCCCTCTAGTCAGCTCGTTACTAGCTTCTTCTTGGTAGGAGCTTTCATCTTCATTCTCACCCATAGGAACAGCCCCTGTAATCTTATTAACTGGACAATCAATTAAATTTTTTAGATAGTTAGTAATTAATTCAATAGTGCCTATAAAATAACTCCAGATAATTAGCTTTTCCCCTTTTTCTTTTGCTGCGATAGAAATATTAAGTAAATAATTAAGTCTAGGTAAATCAGCCTCTGAACTAAATTCCTTTAGATAATTTTCAACTTCTATGATTCGACTTTGATTTCTTACATCGCCCTCTAAATGTTCCTTCTCAATTGGTTTAAGAAGCAGCATGGGGTTAGTGGCAGCTTGCCTGAGTCTAACTAAATTAGCATTTTGAAATATTTTTGTGGCTTGTCCTTTAATAAATTTGGACTCAATTTCTTTATATATTCTTTCTTGAAGTGTCGACATCTCAATTTGAATTATTTGAGTTGTTGGCGGAGGTATATTTAAATCACTTTTTTTTATTCTAATATAAAAAGGCCTTACACTCTCTATCATCTCGTTTGGTGGTATTTTATTTTCAGACATGAGTCTCAATTGTGAGACATCATATTTAATAATATTTCTATTAGGATGAATAAAATCAAAAAGATTTTTTAAGTCTTCATACCCTTTTGGTGCAGGCGTTCCCGTTAATATAACTCTCGAATGGGCATGAGGAGCAGCATTTAACACAGCATTTGCCCACTTTCCATCGTGTCGTTTGATGTTGTGAGCTTCGTCAACAACCAGCATTACTTTTTTTTCTGGTCTTTGAAACAACTCTAAAAAGTCATTTATATATAATGAAAATGTTTGGAAATGGCATAAGTAGAGTTCATTATCGGCCTGGGTAATACCCTTAAGAATATTTATTTTTTGCGTGTGTGACAAGGAGGGTGAAAATCTAACAGACTTACTTTTCCTTCCAAAACATTTTTTAAATTCTGCTTCCCAAGGCTCAAAGCATGGATTTGGCCCAATAACAAAAATCGCATTTACATGTCTAGGATTATTTTTTGGTAAAGAATTTAGATAACTATAAGCAGCCCAAACATTTACTGTTTTTCCTGCACCAGGAACTGAAAAGTTACAGGCACTCCCTGAAGCAGCAAGGTGATAAGATGCAAGCAATTGCTTTGTATATAGCCCATCAGGAAATTCTTTAGCACTTATATTTTCTTGTACTGATTTAGAAAATTTTTTAAATTCTGGTATATCTAAATTACCATCCCATACATCACGAGCAGCCTTGCATTCCCTTAAGAAGATTTCATCTTCTTCTTGTATTTTTTTTAATTCATTAAATGCATTTTTATCTACCTGAATTTTAATACCTATTTCATCAAAAACACCTTGAATATCTCGGATAGTATCTTCAAATTGAAAGTCACTCATACCTTGGGTGGATATAATAAAAGTAGTTTCTAAATCTTGCACTGAAATTTTAGCGCCCCAATCTTTTAATGCTAGCATTAATATTTGTTTTCGTAGGGCAGACTCACTTACAGTAAGAAATATGTTCTTGTCATCAGATAATGATAAATTAGCAGTCATTTAAAATTTGACTTAGAGCCCTAATTCTCGCTTTATTTTTTCTACAAGCTTGCTTATCAATCTTATGTTGTTTTGAATAGCAGAAATATTTTCTGACTCGCTTAGTTTTTCTTTTTCCTCTTCTATTTTTTTAACCTCATCAAGAACCTTCAAAATACGTATTTCTGGTTTGTCTTTGGAGGCAGCATCTCTGGCTCTATTTGTAGATCTTAGAAAAAGCTCCTTTAAGGGTTCATGAACTATTTCTTTAACCTCATTTTCTCTTTTTAATGCAGCATCTTTTATGTCCATTTGTGGATTTTCTTTTATATAATCTCTTAGTGGTGGCACATCTTCAATTGGACGGGTAATGTCTTTAAGCTCTTCGTAGGTTTCATCATATATATTTTTGTGGTGGAGTAGGCCACTTTTTTCCCGACCTAGACATAAAAGCTTATATGCTTGAGGGGATTCTATTGACTCTGCTCTTATGTGCTGAAACATCATATTCCTGAAACTTCTTTTCTGGTCATTCATAGGAGAATCTGTCTTTAAACCTCCTTTTGAATTCATTAACCTTAAAATTTTTTCTGCATCGATGAACCCTTGCTCTTTCGAAGATTTTTTATCACTAATTCTTAATAGCGAATAAATTCCTGGCGAACCTATAAAATCAAGGTAATCTGTCATTACTTTAAATATCTTATACCAACTCTCTGGGTCACCTTTGTTTGCTCCTTGACCAAATAAACCTTCGATTTCTTTAAAAGAGTAACCGTCATTATCTTTTAATTTCTGTGTCGTAAGGTATTTTGCTAGCGGGCCAAAGTCAACTATTTGATCTTGGTCAAATTGTAAGGTAGTTTCAAGCTTCCTAACAGCTTTTGCAGAATCTTCACTATATTCATCTGTTAAAATCCCCGCGTTAAAAAAATCACCTTTTGTTTCCGATTTTTTAAGTAACATTGCCCGACGATTACCATCAACAATAACACCATCTTTTGTTATGATTCCAGCTTCTAGCTGACCTTTTGCTTCTATATCTTTTAGTGATATTCTATTTGGACCTATTGCACTTTCCCATAAGTATGAAATTATTTTATTTTCTAAATCCGTAGAGTATTCCTCTTCAATATCTGGTGTTAGAGCTTGATCAGAGTCCATATCAATATTGATGCGGCCATTGTATCTATTAAAAATAAGGTATTCCATTGGAATTTTATATACATCAATTTTTTGAACTTCATCTTTATACGTAATGGTTCTAGTGCCTATCGGGGCCTGTGATTTTATTATTCTATCTATTTCTTCTATTCGTTTCTCACTAGGAAAGGGCATATCTTGTCTCCTCAATTAATTACATAAACAAGTTCATTAAAGTACTATAAGAGTTATTCAATTTTTTGTCATGCTATTCTAGTTTTTTTATTAGGGAATCTCCAAGCCTTTCAACTACACCCACAACTAACGCATTCCCCATCAAAAATGCTCTCTTTGTATCTGTTACACCTTCAAGCTTTGTATGGTCCTGTGGGAACATGTTTAAACGCTCAAGCTCAATAGGAATCAACCTTCTTCTTTGGCCTGATGCTGTTTCAATTACATGTTTAAATCTAGATGGGGAAGGGCCACCTTCTCCGGTTACAATTGTCCTGGAGGGTCTATTAGTAGGGTCAGGAAAAACCATTCTACCTTCGCTCCATTTGTATGTTTCTTTAGTTCCAGGGATAGGACGTTCCTTTGATTTAGGCCCTTTTAATTTGTCCCATAGTTCCATTTCATTTTTATCTATAATGAATTCAGGATTGACTTTGCCTCTAAAAATAACACTACTTAAATTACTAGACTTACCTTTATAAATCGGTTTAGTTTTTAATGTAAGAACCTTACCTTTTAACATTACACCTGTGTTTAAGAATTTATTCTTTTCTGATTTTAGATTAAATTCATTTGTGATTTTAATAACATCGCCTTTTAATCTAAATTCTTTTGATTGAGAATCTGCTAAAACTGGAAAAGCATCACTAATTAAACCGTCTCTTAAAAGCCAATTTTTTGAGAAATCGCTCAATAATTCATTATAAATTGGAGAGGTCTTATGATAACCATAGATAAATACACGCCTTCTTCTCTGAGTCATTCCATAGTCAGCAGCGTTAATGACACGCCACTCAACTGCATAACCCAACTTATTTAAACTTTGCAATATAATTGCGAAATCTCTACCATCTCTTTTTTTAGGAGATTTTAATAGGCGATCAACATTTTCTAAAAGTATATATTTTGGTTTTTTAAGTTTTAATATTTTTACAATAGACCAGAATAAAACCCCTTTTTTACCATCCAGTCCTTTTGAATTTTTCAATAAAGTAGCGACAGAGTAATCTTGACAAGGGAATCCGCCAACTAAAATATCAAATTCAACCTCATGAAATTCTTTCTTAAAAACTAAATCTTCAATATTTTCGTTACTATGCCTTGGGAACTTGCTACTACCTTTAGGTTTGGGCCACCTCTTTTTGTAGATATCTGAAGCATATTGCTTACTAGGAGTTTGAGGTTCATATTGGTTGCTCCAGAGTACCTCAAAAGATGGTTTTTTTATGCCTTTATAGCGAGTGGTTGCAGATTTACCTTTGTACCCCTCTAAACCGAGCCGAAAGCCACCTACACCAGCAAATAATTCAATAACAGTTAATTTTTTTTTCATGAGAATTTAGCAATATTGATAATCATTATTATATGCGATGAATAATTCATTTGGACACTTAATTGTCTGAGGGGAAAGTTGTTCGAATGAAATCTTGTCCTAAATTTAATATTTCAGAAAAAAACCCTGACTTTTTAATATTATTATCGTCTACCTGTTGCAAATCATTTAGGAGGTAAGTATGCCAAATAATAATCTTTCATATTAAGTGCAAGATGTTCCCACTTCATACAGGACATTTTAATGAAGTATGCAGAAACAACTCCAATCATTAGTTTATTCGCAGAAAATTTTAGTGTCCTCTTGTTAAATATTTTCTGCCGCCTGGCTGTTGCGAAAACTAGCCACTTAATTTTAACGACAGGATAATTAAAAATATAATGAAAAAAATAATCATTAGCAGCGCCGCTATATTATGTTTAGTATTTTTCGGGACCTTATTTTCTAATATTATTTTGAATAAAGCATCACAACAAAATAATTCGTCATTCGAACCAGTTACTCTCATTAAAAAACAAAACCCAATTAACCAAGTCACCTCTGGCTCTATTGTTTATCGGTTACCTAACTCGAGTCAGT
>Ga0209502_10004231_pt1 | contig 10867 bp, 12 predicted proteins | sample ArcticOcean_MG_C_10_FD_187442 | JGI IMG/M metagenome (GOLD analysis project Ga0209502, IMG submission 187442) | Marine microbial communities from western Arctic Ocean - ArcticOcean_MG_CB11_90 (SPAdes) (version 2) | ecosystem: Environmental > Aquatic > Marine > Oceanic | place: Arctic Ocean...
GGAATTTACAATAGAGAACTTTAATGACGTTGAATAAAAAGAAGCTAACCCCTGTTATCCTGGTTACTATTTTTTTCCTAATGTTAGGGTTATCTTTTGCTGCTGTACCTTTGTATGAACTATTTTGCAGAGTAACTGGTTTTGCTGGAACAACACAAAATGCTACCAACAAAGAATTGCCAAAAGTAGTTATAAACCAGGCTTATAAAATTCGTTTTGACGCCAACTTAGGCAATAAGCTTGATTGGAAATTTTATCCTGAAAAAAATACACTCGATTTAAAACCAGGTGAAGTACATAATGTTAAATTTTATGTGGAGAATTTAAGCCAAACTGGAACAGCTGGTGTGTCCTCTTTTAATGTTTCACCATCTTCATTTGGCATATATCTGAACAAAATTGGATGTTTCTGCTTTGAAAAACAAGGTCTTAAGCCTGGAGAAAAAAGAGATTTTACTCTTAGCTTTTTCTTGGATCCTAAAGTAGTTGATGATAATAAAACTAAAGATATCTCGGATGTGACACTATCGTTTACTTTTTTTTCATCTGAATACTATAAAAACTAAAAAGATAAATAAATTATGTCAACAGGCGAAAAAAAACACGGATTTCATTTAGTAGACCCAAGCCCTTGGCCTATTTTTGCATCTTTTGCATCTTTAGTGCTAGCTTTTGGAGCGGTTTATTATTTTCACACTAAAGCACTTTGGCTTTTATTAATTGGAACAGCACTATTAATTTATGCCGCTTATATGTGGTTTAGAGAAGTTACGATTGAAGCCGAGCATCAAGGTCACCATACATACGTTGTTCAATTAAGTCATAGATACGGGATGACATTATTTATTGCATCTGAAGTTATGTTTTTTGTTGCATGGTTTTGGGCTTATTTTAATGCAAGTCTATTTCCAACTGAAGCTATTGGAAGTGCTTGGCCACCCCCTGACATCAAAACTTTTGACCCTTGGGACATTCCACTTATTAATACTTTAATACTTTTACTATCAGGGACAACAGCAACCTGGGCACACCACGCCCTTATAGAGGAAAATGATAGAAAAGGTTTACTGCACGGATTAATTTTAACTGTCTTTCTAGGTTTTATTTTTTCATGTTTTCAAGCATACGAATATCACCACGCGACTTTTACAATAGACGGAAATATATATGGATCAACTTTTTACATGGCCACAGGTTTCCATGGATTTCACGTAATCATAGGTACAATTTTTTTAGCAGTTTGCCTTTTTAGAGTTACAAAAGGTCATTTTACAACTGACCATCATTTCGGTTTTGAAGCAGCGGCATGGTATTGGCACTTTGTCGACGTAGTTTGGCTTTTTCTTTTTGCTGCTATTTATATTTGGGGTAGCTAAAAATTTAATTGAAAAATCAATTATTATTTAACATTTTTGTTCTTTCGGTCATCACTTTATTTTGTGCACTCGGAACTTGGCAGCTAGTAAGATTGCAGTGGAAAAATACTCTGATCGATCAAATCAGCGAAGGTTTAAAATCTTCAGCTGTAAAGTATTCTGATAAAGTTAAAGTAAACTACCAAAGAGTAACAATAGAGGGTAAATATAACTATGGAAAACAAATTTATCTTTATAGCCTTAATGATAAAGGGCAACCAGGTTATGATGTGATCACACCTTTCGAAGGTCTTAACTCAGAAAATGTATTAGTTAATAGAGGCTGGATAAAATCTAATTTAAAAAACAACGACATTATCAACAGAACTATAGATAATAAAATTCAGGGTTTAATCTTAAAAAATATAAAGCCCAATGTTTTTAAGCCTGAAAATGACGTAAAGGCAAATATTTGGTTTTCAATAAATCTTGAACAAGCTAAAGAAGTAATGGGCAAAAATTTTGGTAATTACATTCTTTATCTAGAGGACAAAGATATAAACATTCCAAAACCTAAAAAAATTACGATAGATTTGCCAAATAATCACCTCAAATATGCTTTTACATGGTATTCAATATCCATATCAATATTTGGTTATTTTTTATATTTTAGAAAAAAAAATGAAATACTGTAGCACTAGAGACAAAAAATTAAATTTTGATTTCAAAGAAATATTTCAAAAAAGTCTAGCCCCAGATGGAGGTCTATTTATACCTAAGCAGATTAAAAAATTTAGTTCTAATGAATTGAAAAAAATGAAAGGATTAAATTATATTGATCTTGCAACAGAAGTAGTCTCAAGTTTTTGTGTACCTACATTTAACAAGCAACAACTTAAAGCTTTAATAAAGAAATCTTATAAAAAATTTAATAAAAAGGATGTTGTTAGTTTGATTGAGTTAGACAAAATAAATCTACTAGAACTTTATCATGGTCCAACTTTAGCTTTTAAAGACATTGCCATGCAGTGTATCGGTAATATTTATGAAGAATTCAATACAAGCATTGAAGATATTACCAATATAGTTGTGGCCACATCTGGAGATACTGGTGCGGCAGCTATATCTGCCTTAAGTAAAAGAAAAAAAATTAACTTATTTGTTTTACACCCACATAATAAGATTTCAAAAGTTCAAAGAAAAATTATGACAACAATCGGTGGGAGCAACATCTATAACATTGCAATTAAAGGTTCATTTGACGATTGTCAAAAAATCGTAAAACAAATGTTTGCGGATAATATTTTTAGACAAACAATTAACATGTCAGGTGTAAATTCAATTAATTGGGCGAGAATAATATTTCAAATAGTCTATTATTTTTATTCATTCCTAAAGCTGAACAAAAAAAAATTAAACTATGCAGTTCCAACAGGAAATTTTGGTGATATTTATGCAGGATATATGGCAAAAAAAATGGGCTTGCCTATAGAAAAACTAATTGTTGCAACTAATGAAAATGATATTTTACAAAGAGTTATTAATAAAGGAATTTATAAACCATCAAAAGTTAAAGCCTCAATATCACCAAGTATGGATATACAAATTTCAAGTAATTTTGAAAGGCTCTTGTTCTACGTATTAAACTCTAGAGATATAGAGGTTAAAAAATTAATGAACAACTTAGAAACAAAAGGTTCTTTTAAGTTAAATTCAAATCAAAGAAAAATAATTCAAAAAGACTTTTCTGCATTTAAAGTCACCAACGCAGAAACAAAAAAAATTATCAAAAGAATATATACAAAGCATAATTTTTTTATAGACCCACATACTGCAACTGGTTTTTATGCAGCTAAAAAAATCATAAGTGAATATCCGTGTGTTGTTGTAGGAACTGCACATCCATATAAATTTTTAGAAACCATGAAATCAGTAACAGGAAAGAAAATTAAAAAACCAAGTCAAGTAAGCAAGTTGATGTTTGGAAAAGAAAAGTATGATATATTGAAAAATAATACTAATATGATTAAAAAATATATTTTAGAAAAACAATATGAAAATTAAAGAAGGAGAGGAGCTTCCAGCGTCAGAATTTTTTTATTTAGATGATAATAATGCTGTTCAAACTATTGACACAAGCACTCTCTTAAAAGGACATAAAGCTATCATATTTGGCGTGCCTGGAGCCTTTACTAAAGTTTGTTCGGCAAAACATCTACCTGGCTATGTTAAAAATTTTGAAAAAGCTAAGAAGAAGGGCGTTACAAAAATTATTTGCCTTTCAGTAAATGACCCTAATGTAATGCAAGCTTGGGGAGAAGCACATGATGCTAGAAATAAAATTCTTATGTTGGGAGATCCCTTTTGTAAATTTACTAAATCCATAGGAGCAGAAATTGACAGAAACGAAAAAGGATTAGGCATGAGATCTTCGAGATATACCATGCTAGTTGAAGATAGAGTTGTGATTAAGATCAAAGAAGAATCTGATCCTGCTGCATGCGAAATATCTGCTGCTGAAAATTTTTTAAAAGAAATTTAGTTTCTTATTGCCTCTGTGGCAAGCTTATCAGCTATTTCATTATATTTGTTACCGGCGTGAGCTTTGACCCATTTCCAATTGATAATATGTTTTTTAGATAATTCATTTAACGTTAGCCATAAATCTTTATTTTTAACTGGTTTTTTATTTGCACTTTTCCATCCATTTTTTTCCCAATTTTTGATCCAAGTTGTAATGCCATTTTTAAGATAAATTGAATCTGTATAAATTACTATTTGAGAAGTTTTTTTAATTTTTTTAAGTGCCATAATTGGTGCCATTAGCTCCATTCGATTATTTGTAGTAGAGTTTTCTTTACCAGATATATTGGTATCATTTTTTTCTTCACTCAATATTACGGCACCCCAACCACCAGGACCAGGATTACCTGAGCAAGCTCCGTCTGTATAAATTACATATTTCATTAAAAGAAGTAATCTTCAAAATTTTTTGAATTTTTATGAAATTCTAGTCTCACTAAATATTCCATAGGATCTTTAACTTTTACAATAGCACCCTCAACGGTATTTATTGAATCAAAAACTCTAGTTAGTAGAAATCTTAAAGCAGATCCTTGAGACATAATCTTTATACTTTCTTTTTCATTGTCATTTAACTTTCTTAATTGACTATAGCCGTTCATAAAATTCCTTGCTTTTGTGACATTAAAACTTAAATTATCTTTGGAGCCATCGAAGCACAGAGCATTAAAGCAAATTGCTATTTCTAAAGCATAAAAATCATTACAAGAAAAATAAAAATCAATTATTCCATTAAATTTATCATCTTTAAAAAAAATATTATCACTAAATAAATCAGCATGTATAATTCCTTTAGGAAGATCTTTGGGCCAATTTTTTTCTACATCAGACAAATTAGAATCGATCAACCTAGGTAAATCTTTATGTATATTAGAACATTTATCTTTTACTTGTTCAAATAATTTTCTCCAAGATCCTATTGATAAATCATTATGTCTTTTAATTTTGAAATTTTTAGTTATTAGATGCATACGTGCAACTTCCTGACCTAAAGATTTACAATTATCAGGACTTAAAATATTTTTAGCCTTACCTTCAAGAAAACTAACTATCATTAAATTTTTATTTTTATAACCAGAAATAGTTTTATTATTTTTATTTTTAATAGGCACAGGGCATTTAAATTTTTCTTTATCAAGGCCAGTCATTAAATCAGAGAAAAAAGGTAAATCTTTTTCCTTAACTCTTTTTTCGTAAATTGTTAGTATGTATTTTTTACTACTAACTAGTAAAAAATAATTTGTATTTTCTATGCCATCTTCAATACCTTTAAATTCCTCTAGATATCCAATAGAATAGTTGGATAGTATTTCTTCAATATTTTCTTTTTCAAGTTTTGTGTATACAGCCATTTTAATTTAATTCCTTAGGTAATTTAAAAACTACTTTTTCTTCAGCAACAATAATTTCTTCAATAGATATTTCACAATTTTTTTTAATTTCCTTAATTAAAGTTTGAACGAGCTGTTCGGGTGCAGAAGCCCCTGACGATATGCCAATTATTTTACTTTTTTTAATTTGCTCAATAGGTAGTTCTTTGCCAAAATGTATTAACTCTGAATTTACACACCCAGCTTTTTTAGCAACCTCAACTAATCTCACGGAGTTTGATGAGTTTCTGCTTCCAATAACAAAAAACATATCACAATTCGGTGCTATCTGTTTTACAGCATTTTGTCTATTCGTTGTCGCGTAGCATATATCTTCTTTTACCGGACTTTTAATTTTAGGAAATTTATTTTTTAAAAGCTCAATTATTTCAGATGTATCATCAACAGATAAAGTGGTTTGGGTAATATATGCTAAGGGTTTTGTAAAATCTTCAACCCTTAAAGATGCAACATTATCATTTGTTTCTATAAGTCTAACACTTCCTTCCGGCAACTGCCCCATTGTGCCTATTACTTCTGGATGGTTTCTGTGGCCAATTAAAATGATATCAAAACCATTTTTAAAAAGTTGCTCAGATTCTCTGTGAACTTTTGAAACTAAGGGGCAGGTAGCATCAATATATGATAAATTTTTTAATTTTGCTTCTTCAGGAACTTTTTTTGGAACACCATGGGCAGAAAATATCACAGGTCTTGTTAAATCTTGAATTTCAGATATTTCCTCTACAAAAATCGCACCTCTTTTCCTCAGTTCTTCAACAACCTGTTTGTTGTGGACTATTTCATGCCTTACATAAACGGGTTTACCGTATTTGAGCAAAGTCTTATTTACAATTTCTATAGCTCTTTCAACACCTGCGCAGAATCCTCTTGGAGAGGCTAAAAATATTTTAAGTTTGTTTTTCATTTTTTTCCAATAAATATTCAAGCAATATATGTGGAAAGGTCAAAGACGCCAAACCAATAAACACAACCTTTAAAATAGCTGAGTCTAATAAGTAGTATTCATTGAGTAAAAATACAGCTATTAAAAACCCTAAAGCAGTCATTACAGTTAGAGGCAGAGCTTTTTTTAAAAAACTTATTAAACCTTTTTTTAAATTTATACTATTTATATTTTGGATCAAAGACAGTGAATGTCTAACAGAATGTAAAAAACAAAAGTATACTGTAAAAGCAAGCAAGGGTTCAAAATTCATATTAAGAATTATTACTGTAAAAGAATCTAATAAAGGTAATAAAATATTTTTATTTATAAAGAAATTACTAATCAAACTTAAAAATATTAAGACAATAATTAAGTTAATATTATATTGGGTTAATTTAACACCCAAAATCTCAAAAATTTGAATTGTTTTGTAGTGGTGAAAATATAAAGGTGCTAAAATAATTAAAGAACCTTTTAAAAACCACAATAAGTTTAAAAGCTTCAATTTATTTATTTTTCCAAAGACGGAGTCTTCTCTACCAAAATGGTATGCAGCAACTATTAAAAAAACAGTTAGTGTGAATAATGGAAATATTAACCAAGAGCTTATTACCATCAATGAAATAAAAATATAAATAAAATAAAATAGTAATTTATTTTTAATATTTAATATTTTTAATAATTTAGCACCTTTAAAATTGTCTAAGGACCCATGTAATATACCAATAGTAGCAATTAAGAAAAAACATATTATCGTGATATTTTTTGCTTGAAAGTCAATTTTTAAAATTAAAAGAGAAAGACTCAATAAAAACAGTAAGATTGTGTGGTATTTATTTATTTGATTATAGTTAGTCATTTTTTAAAAATAGCTTTAACAAAAATCCATTTTGGCATTTTTAAAATTATTAATAGATCTTCCAAGATATTACTTTTATTGGATAAAAATTTTATCACAGTACTTGCTTTACTTTTAAACAATTTTAAAAATATATCAGGCATTCTCTCTGGATTTTTTTTTAAAACATTTAAAAAAATATTATCAAAAAATTCATACTTCCATCCAATAGCATAGGTTTTTGCGCTTATAATATTATCAATATTTTCTCTAATATATTTACTGTGTTCTTGAATATTCAAAAAAGTATACCCGGTGCTCAACCTTGTCATACACCCAGCTGAACCAATATTTATTTTATTAACTTCTTCAGCTAAGCGCGGATAGAAAAGAGGAATCGCTCCTTTTTCTTTAAAATTAACTTTGTATTTTTTAATACCCAAATTTTCTTTTATGTATTTTTCTATTTGAGAATCGTAGTCTTTTAATGTGTCATTATCAAATCTAGACAACCAAGTTGTTTCAATGAGAGCCTTATTTTTTGTAAACGGTAATGTATAGAAAAAGTGAACATTATTTCTTTGATCGCAATTAAAGTCCATTAAGTTAATTATTTCATCATCAAAAATATTTTTTTCAACTTCAATTTCTACACCTTGAAAGTGCTGCCATATTTTTGATTTATCCAGTCTTGATTCTGGCACACTATTAAAAATGAAGGAATTATTTGTATCTATTTCATTTACGTTTTTAAAAAATTGAATATTTTTATTTTTTACCAGTAAAGTATTAATTTTTTTATAATAATGACCACTATTAATACTCTGATAAGGAAAGCTTTCAATTTTAAGTTCGTGTGATCCAGAGGGGGAATTTATAGAGAAGTTATTCCAGCTTTTAATAACGCAATCATCAAAGTTATGATTGACAACTTTCCAAAAAGACCATGTCTTGTCTCTTTTGTATTCAGATCTAGGTTCAATAATAGCTAGAGTTTTAGAAACTAATTTATTATTAATTTCCAACTCATAGGCTAAAGATAAACCTGCACATCCCCCACCAATAATTACATAATCAAATTCTTTCATCTAAATTAATTTCTTTATGTAGCATTATATGTTCATTTTCTTTTTCTTGTTCATTTGAATTCACAAAAAAAAGCTTAATAAAGTCGAAAAAAGACAAAAAGGTTTCAACTGCTTTACCTAAAACTGAAACATATATCTTACCTGCATTGTTGTAAGTTTCTATATTTTTCTGAGACAAAATCTCACAACCTATCCTTTTGTATATTCTTCTTGCTACTAAAATTGCAAATCTTGAAAGTATAGGAATACCTTTTATAGCCGGAAAAGAACTTTGATAAAAAATATCTGCTAAAAAAATTGTTTTACTAATTGAATTAAAATCAGCTTTTATATAGGTTCTATTCCTATTGTAATCTTCAATTACATCTCTTGAAATATTAGTTAGTTGCATGGCAACCCCTAAATCAACCGCACCTCTTAGAGATTGTTTATTTTTAACTTTTAGTATTTTTGCCATCATCAATCCTACCGTTCCAGCAACTTGATAAGAATAAATCAATAAATTTTTTTTATTAGTTAAATTAACTTCATTTTTAAGATCAGACTCAACACCATCAAATAGATCGTTAACTATTTTATGAGAAATACCTTCTTCCTCTAAAAGTTTATGAATATTTTCTATTATATTATTTGAAAACTTTTTATTTTTAAATTCTGATTTAAATTCTAAAAACTTTTTTTTTTTAACATCTAACTGACCATCTTCATCGACTATATCGTCAACTGTTCTGCAGAAGTCATATAACATAGAACATTTTCTAAAAGTTTCTTTAGATAAAAAAAATCCTGCCCAATTAAATGATTTGGCGTGTTTAGAAATTAAGCTTTGATTTTTACTCATTATAGCAACTCATCCAATACTTTAGCTGAAGATAATACACCTGGCATCCCAGCACCAGGGTGTGTCCCAGCACCAACAAAGTAAAGATTGTCAAAAATTTCTGATTTATTGTGAAATCTAAAATAAGCTGACTGAGTAAATTTTGGCTGAATAGAAAAACCAGATCCGTGAAGTGTAGATAATTCTTTTTCAAAATAATCGGGTGTTAAATAAAAGTCACTAACAACACTTTCTTTTATTCCAGGTAACACTGTTTGGTCCATTTTAGTAAGTACTAGCTCTTTGAATCTCTCCCCTTCCTTTGTCCAATTAATACCAGATAAGTTATTTGGAACAGGTACCAAGACATAAAAAGCATCATGATCTTTAGGAGACATACTGGGGTCAGTAGCGGAAGGTCTGTGCAGGTAATAACTTATATCATCAGATAATATTTTTTGATCAAAAATTTTACTTAAATGGTTTTCATAAGACTTTCCAAAGTAAATAGTATGGTGAGCAACTTCTTCAAATTTTTTTGTTGACCCAAAATAATAAACAAAAAGGCCCATAGAATAATTCATTCTTTTAACTTTTTGATTAAATAAAAATCCATATTTCTTTTTTGATTTAATTAAATTTTTATAAACATTCGGAGGATCTGAATTACAAATTACATAATTTCCATATAGATTATCCTTATTGTTAATTTGAACTCCTTCTATTTTATTATTAGAACTTAACATTTCCGTTACTTCTGCATTCTTAATAATTTCAACACCTTCCTCTTTCATTAATTTTTCTAAAGCATTGACGACGTTACCTGTGCCACCGATAGAGTAGTGGATACCCCATTTTTTTTCTAAATATAAAATAAGTGTATAGATGGAAGTCGTAGTAAATGGATTTCCTCCAACTAAGAGAGGATGCATACTAAAAACTCTTCTTAGTTTTTCGTTTGAAATATAACTCGATACAAGTTTATAGACCGATTGATAACTCTTAAGTTTTAAAAGTGATGGAATTTGTCTAAGCATAAATCTAATATTATTAAAAGATTTTGTAGAGAGTTCTGTAAAACCTTTATCGAAAATTTTTTGAGTAAAATTAACTAATTTTTTATACCCAGATATGTCGGTCTTTGAAAATTTTTGTATTTCTTTTTCCATATTTGTTTCATTTCCTGAATAATCAAAAGAAGTCTTATCTTCAAATACAAATCTATACCAAAGTTCTAAGGGAACAATTTTCACATAGTCTGAAATTTTTTTATCAAATAACAAAAATAATTCTTCAAATAAGTAAGGTGCGGTTATAACCGTAGGTCCTCCATCATAAGTAAATCCATTTTTTTTAAACACTCTTGCTCGACCACCTAAATCGGGATGTTTTTCTAGTAATGTTACTTGATAACCTTTAGCACGCATACGTAATGCTGCAGCAATTCCTCCAAATCCAGAACCTATTACAATAATTTTTTTATCTTTATTCATTTAAGCTATGCTAATACATATAAAGTTAAATTAAGTATGACAAAAAAACCTAAAATTCCTTATTTTATAAATTTTTTCTGTAAATAAGTTTTTTTTGTAATGTTTTTTAAAATACACTGATTCTATTTTAGTTGTGTTTAAAGACTTTTTTAAATAGTTATCCTCAGAAAACTCATAAAATGATGAAAAATATAGGTTATTTACAGTAGAAAATGCTTCTAAGTTGTCATTTTTTTTTATAGGTTCCAGAAAGCCTATTTAAGAAGTTATCTTAAATGAGTTTAATATTAAACTAAGTAAAAAACTAACAACGAGGGAGTTTTTATGAGTAAATTAATTAAAATCGCACTAGCGGCAGTAGCCATTATTGG
>Ga0209502_10004244_pt1 | contig 10848 bp, 9 predicted proteins | sample ArcticOcean_MG_C_10_FD_187442 | JGI IMG/M metagenome (GOLD analysis project Ga0209502, IMG submission 187442) | Marine microbial communities from western Arctic Ocean - ArcticOcean_MG_CB11_90 (SPAdes) (version 2) | ecosystem: Environmental > Aquatic > Marine > Oceanic | place: Arctic Ocean...
TGAATTTAGCGGGTGGCGATGTCTTCAAAGGGTTTTTGAAGACATCGCGTCGAGCCGCACTAGATGCCGGTGGCTTCGTCATAATTATCGGTCGCCGTGAAAAATTTGTGAGCTACAAAGAATATCTGTAAACCTTGTCCATTTTTAAAGTGTTTTAAAATGCAAAGGTGCTCATTGTATTGTGGTTGGTAAAAACAACCAGATTCTAATCTACCATGTAGGTTGCTGCCGATATGATTTGCCAGACATCGTCAAACGATATTTGGATTTCCATCCACCCTCAATACAGAATGTGCAGATTGACACAGTCCTTATAATTCCCACTGGCGAACCCAGTTATATGTTATCTAAAAACAGTAGTTATCTCCATATTTTAACGTTTAAAGCACTGACAGCGCAGCATGGCGAGAACTTTAGGTCCTATGGAGTTTTTACATCAACATTCTTCACACCTGAATATTAGTAAATAATAGGTTATGGTATACTTTGTACTCTCTCACAAACACAGAATTTAGGTTGTCCAGAGTTTCAAAAAATATTATGGATCAATCCTAAAATGTTATTTTAATTGCAGACTGCGATAAGTACACAGACTGAAGCTATTCAAGCGGGAGTGTGTTAAATTTCTAAATATTGGCTTGAGATTGAAGTGTCAGGATAATGTGGCTTCTGGAGATAATATTAATTACATGAATGAGCTTAACACACGCACTCACCGGCCTATCATCGTAGACTGCCCTCCTTTTAATGAAAATAGCGGTGGTACAATTGTTTTGCACACGTTGGTTGACCAGTTACGTAAGCTCGGGGTTGAAGCATATGCAATCAGCTTGAAGCAAGATTATGCTGACGTCAAATCACCGTTACTAAGGACCTTAAAGCGCTGGAACCGTCGCCGTCGCCGTGGCCCATTCAAGACGCACCCTTCGCTGGATGTCCCACTGGCGCCTACAGAAGTAATCGAACATGCTGTCGTCGTCTATCCTGAAACCCGATCTGGCAACCCCCTCCAATCACCCAGAGTTGTACGCTGGTTGCTCCATAAGCCTGGTTTCTTTGGGGTTGATGCAAAGATTGGACCGAATGAAGAGATCTTTTACTTCCAACCGGCATACGCGGAAGATTTAATGGGAATACCTAATGACAGAAGTCTTACGATGGGGTATTTTAACAAGGATATTTACAAGAATTTAGGACTGCCAAGATCGGGTACGTGCCGAATGATCCGCAAGGGGAAAAACACTAAGTATTTGATACCTAAAGCCGACAATTCAATTTTACTCGATGGAAAAAGTCACACAGAAATCGCTCAAATTTTTAGCACAACTGATATATTTTACTGTCATGATCCATATACAGCTTTTTTATATTTTGCAGTTCTTTGTGGTTGCGTCCCTGTGGTAATTCCACAACCAGGTTTGAGCTCAGAAGATTGGCGTGCTGGAATGGAACTAAAAAATGGCGTTGCCTATGGAGAAGAAGAAATTGAATGGGCGCGTAATACATCTCAACATTTGAAATCGGATATGGTCGCTATCCAAGATAGTCATGATGCCTCGTTGCTACGTTTTCTAGATACTGTCAGAAAAACATTTGGCTAACATCTGAAGTGGTCCTACTTTTTAAAACAGTTTTGCGACTTATCTAAGATCCATCTGGTGTGTGTTCATGCGGTAATCTTTTTGCTTGTTGAAAATTCAACGATTACATTCAGTTTCATTTACCTTTTCAATTTTCCTTCGGCACTTCTGAGCATTAAGTTAACGGACTCTTGAATATCAATAAATTTTTCAATTTTCAATTCGTCAATTAATTTCACCATGCTTGGGACATAGTAATTTTGGGAATCCAAAATCTTATTATTTATTTTTATTTGAGATTTTAAACCAGATAAACTTTGGTATTCCTCAGATATTACCAGTGCTAATTTTTCAAGGGAAATTGGAAATGGCGAACCGACGTTCAATATTCTTTTCTTTGGTGATGTGTTGGTGACTAGTTTTAAGAGAATTTCTGAGAAATCAACTTGATCTAAATAACTGCGTATTGCTTTACCAGTCCCGTTAATGTTGATTTCTTGCCTTGCGATTACGCTGGAGATAAAATCTCCCAAGGCAAAGTGCACATTGAGTGGTAGATCAATACCTGAAAAAGTAAATAAACGAATGATTTCTAAGTTAATGTCGTGTTCTTCTGCAAATTTGAGTACATGAAATTCAGATTGTATTTTTCCTATTCTGTAGGCGCTTTCGGTAGCGACATCTTCTATATTAATAACTTCATCTTCGGTGGATGGTTTTCCAATTTGATTTCTACCATAAACTGCGCCTGAACTGGCCCATATTAACTTTCCACACTTACAATTTTTAGCAATTCTTAGTACATTTTTATCGATGTTTATAATGTCATTATATACCTTAAGTGCTCCAAAACTTGGGCCCAATGTGGAGCTTGTTGCAAGGTGAATAAGGACGTCAAATTCCATCCCGTTTATTTTTTCTTGTGGAGAATCCTGTGCTAAATCTATTTTTATGTAGCTCACATTAGGCATTTGAAATTCGAGTGGTTGCGTCCTGCCGCTAGACAATACAGTAATGGTATTCTCTTTAAGACCGTTTGTATCCATTAGTCGGCGTAAAAATGATCTGCCTAAGAAACCGGTCCCGCCCGTAATCAGTATCTTCATGTGTTTACTGGCGCCTCATCCCCCGCGGAGAAATACTTCTCAACTCTTTTTTTAACGTCCTCGGTTAGGTCGGGTGACATAATGTGTAACGGATTGGAAACCATTGAACCTGTCTTTGTTACTCGGCTCATAATCTTTGGGAGATAAGTCTGTTCAGGATCTATATTGACAATGAACCCAACGGGTCCTTCGTTCTCAAACAATTGAGCGAATTGGCTGTCGTTCCCGAAGTTAGTGCCATCTATTTTGAACGTTGGTATTTTGTAACTAGCAAATAGAGATTCCCAGTGAGGTAGGCCGAGACCGGTGTACCTATCACAGCCTACATACTTCCCACCGAAATAATTTTTTTGTGTCATCCTAATTGAAGCGTAGCCAGAATCATTAAAAATAAATATTTTGATGTTCAGTTCATTTATTTTTGCAGTACCCAACTCTTGTAAATTTTGTGCGAAGCCACCATCACCTTCTACTAAAATTACCCGCTTTCCACGACTTGAAAATGCCGCGCCAATAGCACCGGACAAGCCATAACCCATTGAGGCTAATCCCTTGTTTGATATAATTTTTTGGCCATTTTTTTGCTGAAATGTTTGCATCATAGTGGTAAAGGCTCCACCACTACTACATGGAATTATTAGATCTGTTTGTGAGGAAATATTTGATAATTCATCAACAAAATTGTAGGGAGAAATATAATTGGAGTTGGTGATATTTACGTCTTCTATTAGGGGAACTTCTGAACGTACGTCCTTGGTGAAATTCATCCAGTCATCGTGATTGCCAAGCTCTTTTGTTACAAGTTTCTGTAGAAAATAATTAGCATCTCCACAAATCTTATATTTTACGTCTGGATGGCTTTTATCTAACTCACATTGATCGATATCGACCTGTACAGTCTCTCCTAAGGGGAGAAACTCTTGCCAATTAAACCCAGTTTGCTGCAACCCTAGTCGAGTTCCCAAGGCAACCAATAAATCAGCCTGTTGAAGTATCAAGTTAGCACTTCTTTGTCCCCAAGTGTTTGGGCGTCCGATATATATTGGCTCTTCTGACCCTATTCTATCAGCCCCGTTCCAGGTTGTAGCTACTGGGATATTGCAACGTGCCAGTTCTGGCAAAAGCTGAGCCGCGCAAGCTCGAGTAATACCCCCACCTAATAAAAATACTGGCCTTTGCGATTGTTTTAATAATGATGCAACGTCCAAAACTTGCGCATCAGTAGTTTCACCGGCAGGTAATTTTTCTTTTTTGATGGGCTGTTCGTTGTTGGAGTAGTCTTTAGCCTGAACATCAAGCGGTATTTCTAAAAATACTGGCCCTTTTCTGCCAGTCCGTGTGATATCTACAAGTTCATTCAAACGATTAAACGATATCGGTTCCATTATTAACGCAGATGTTTTGGTGATCGGTTTAGATATAGAAACCCCGTCAATTTCTTGGATTCCACGCTGACGTACTTCACCTAATGCAAGATCAGTTGTTTTGACTTGCCCACCTATCACTAAGAGTTCTCGGCTCTCAAGGAAGGCGCCAGCCAACGCAGTTATGATATTAGTAAGCCCAGGCCCCGCGGTCACTAATGCGAAGGCTTTACCCGCCTCGGAAGTTTCATTGTAGTACTCAGCGGCAATACCGGCAGCGACTTCGTGAATTACGGGTGTGCATTGCATGCGGATACTAATGCTTTCAATAAGATGCATTATGTTTCCACCGCCAACGAAAAAGCAATGATCGTAGCCAAGCTCAATCAGCCAGTCACTAAAAATTTCACTATATTTCATCAGTTATTCTCCGTAGGTCTTTGAAAGTGAGAAGTATTAATTCTTTGTGTGCACTTGATTTTTCTAATTGAATTTTCTCTAATTCACCGGTGTGATTTAATAAAACAAACGTATAATGATCAGAGAGGTGCTTTTTATCAGATTCCAAACAATTAATTGCTTCGGAACAATCTAATGCGGCAATTTCGGCCAGAGCTGTTGGAACATATTTCAAGAGTGCTCGTATATGGTTTTCTAATGTAGAAATGGAATCTTGGTTTTTATCTATTAGGCCCAACCTTGCAGAAAATTTTGCTGCAGCAAGCATCCCAAGGCCAACTGCTACACCATGGCTGATTTTATATGAAGTGGCACCCTCGATTGCGTGCGCAAACGTGTGACCAAAGTTTAATTTCAGGCGAATACCCTTATCAAACTCGTCTTTTTCAATGAACACTTTCTTCTTTGAGAGACTATGTTCAATTATCGCAGAAAGCGCGTCCTCTTCTCTTGGTAAGCGATGATTTCCGACTAAACTTAAATATTTCTTGAACGAATTCTGTGAGTGAGCATATGAAATCTTAGCAGCTTCAAACAGACCATCTACAATTTGTTCATTAGATAAAGTTGTACAGAAATTCGTGTCAATAATTACCTCGATTGGTGGATGAAAATTACCAATAATATTTTTAAATTTACCGGCATTAATTGAGGATTTGCCGCCTATACAAGAATCCACCATGCCAAGTAATGTTGTAGGGTAATACACCCAGTCTACTCCGCGCATGTAACACGAGGCCACGAACGTAGAAAGGTCCTGTATTATGCCTCCGCCGACACCAATAATTACGGTATCCCGATTTCCGCCTTTGTGTCGAATTTTTTGTATGAGATTAGAAACGGAGTCTAGAGATTTCTTGTCCTCTAAAGCTTCTTGTAGGATGCTGTCGTTAACAAGTCGTTCGGCATGCAAAGAAGCAACATTTGTATCAGCAATCCAGATTTCATTGAACTGGAGGTTCCGTTCCTCAATAATATTGTTTCCGATTTTTACGTTATATTTACCGTGCGATGTCTTAATAGTTAAATTAAATGAGTTTAGCATTTGAAAATCCAAAATCCACAGAAACGAATTGGCCTGTAACGCTAAAGCTTTCGGGGTTACAAAGGTCATAGACACATTTTGCGACATCACCAATATTTGGTAATTTATTGTGTAATGTGCCACTAAGAACCGTGGCTAGTTGTTTATCTGTCAAATTTTGTCGAGTCATTGGCGTGTCTAAAACCCCCGGCAAAACAGCATTTATGGTATGTCCATCTTTAGCCAAATCAGTGGCAAGTGATAGCACCAACCCATGCAATGCAGATTTGCTTACACAATAGGATAACTTATTTTGTTTAGAAATTTTTTGCCATATCGAACTGATCACACAAAGCTTTGAGGATTTAGCCAAGAGTTTACCCCTCAGTAAAAACGATAATGAAGCAAGTATGTAAGTCACATTTGCGTTATAAAGATCCATGTGTTCGTTAAGGTCAAAGTCATATATACTGTCAGAACAGTTTTTACCTTGCGCCCAACACACTGCATTAAATTGGCCTCTAGCTTTCAATGCTTTTGTTAGTTGTTCATTATTTGATGGATTTGGCGTTAACACATCCCAAAAAACATGATCATCAGCCTTAAAAGGTTTGCGGCTGGTTACCGTGACATCCCAACCTCTGACTTTATAGTGGTTACTAATTTCCTTACCGATTGCCCCAGTCCCTCCAAAAATTAAAACTTTGGGGGGGCTCGAACACTCTCTGTTGTTTCTGTCTTCTAACATAATTGAACCGCGAACTATTCTATGATTTAACCATCGTCAGCCATCTAGTTTCAAGCATTTCAATGCGTTTATCGTCTTCTCTGAAAATTGTTCCATAGGCGTCGCGTTTGTTCTTTAGCCAGGTTAGTTCAAAGTCCACTGCTGAAACCAATGCTTGATCCATATTAGGTATCAAACATGATTTTGCATCAAATACGAGTTTCCTAGTTTCAAACCGTGATAGATGAATTTCATTAATCTTCTGTAACGCAGGTATAGCGTCCATGGATACACCGCCGCCAACTACTAAATCTAAGTCTTTATCTATGCAAATAGCTGCCACATTGCACACCTTTTCGGTTATTTCATTATCATTAATGGTATCCCGATGTTGAGATAAACTTCCAACAAAATCAACCCGGCCAAAGACACAGCCGTCTAATCTACCTTTGGCCAGAGAAACCATTTCCATCCGGTTCTCATATCCTGAAATTGTTTCAAGATTGAATAAGAATTCGCAGTCCGAGGAGCCATCTGCGCCGTAAACTCTTTCTTTTGCTTCGATATATTTTGATAAAGCATAAGGTGTCTCAATCATGGGTGCGATAATATAATTACACCCAAAGTTTTTACTTTCAATCAGGTCGCGGATAGCCTCACAGCCGCCTATTTTTAATGCTATTTTTAAATCTGCCTTATTTGCAATTTCAAGCAGCCTCAAAAGCTCGTCGGTGCGTGTTCCTTCTGCTTCGAATTCCGCTTTCACGGACACTAGCCCAAATTCATCACGAAGTTTGCAAGCTATGTCCAACATTTTTTTCTCAAGCGCATTCATTTTCATTGTTCCTATTATTTTATATTTACTGATTTAGTTTATAGAAAAAATGTGTGTTTCGTCCACTAACATATCACATATACTATTCACATACAGCAGTAATAGACTGTTTATCTCAGTTAAATTAGAGTTCGCCCTTACAGATTTTATCCTTTTTATTGAGTTGATCAATTCATAAGTTTGTTGCTTTCAAAGTTTAATCTAAAAACCTAACCCAAAAAATGTTTCCAAACTTACAGCAATATAATCTAAATGTTCCTCGGTTAAACCTGGATAGGTGCCAACCCAAAACGTCTGATTCATTACTACATCTGTATTTTTCAGATCCCCACTAATGCGATAGTTTTGTCCCGCCATATAAGGTTGCTTTGTAAGGTTTCCCGCAAATAAAAGGCGCGTCCCAATCTTATGTTCATCTAAATAAGTTATTAAGTCTGTTCGCGTAATATCGGTAGTCTCTTTTAAGACCAAAGGAAAACCAAACCATGAGGGTTCACTATTTGGAGTTACCTCTGGCAACTGTAAAAATTCTTCAAGTGTTAATAATCGGTTTCTTAAATAGGCATAATTCTCACGGCGCCGCTTAACAAAATGATCAAGGCTATCAAGTTGCGCCAACCCACACGCCGCCTGCATATCAGTTATCTTCAAGTTGTAACCTAAGTGGCTATAGGTATACTTGTGGTCGTACCCATCGGGCAAATCACCACCGAGTTCAGTCTTCTTCCAGCAAAATCTCTTGTTGCATGTGTTGTCCACACCGGGAGCGCAGTAACAGTCTCGACCCCAATCACGAAATGACTCAGCAATTAGCTTCAGTTGCGGGTTATTTGTAAATACCGCTCCACCTTCACCCATCGTGATATGATGTGCCGGGTAAAAACTTAAGGTTGAAATATCTCCAAATGTGCCCACCATCTGACCATTATATGTTGACCCAAGAGCATCACAGGTGTCCTCGACAAGCCAAAGCTTATATTTTTTGCAAAGCGCGGTAACCATCTCAAGATTAAAGGGGTTTCCAAGGCTATGGGCGAGCATAATTGCTTTAGTCTTATGGGTGATAGCGGCTTCAATTTTTGCCGCATCAATATTATGTGTTTCCAAATCAATATCAACAAAAACAGGGACAGCGCCAAACTGAATGATCGGATTAACTGTTGTAGGAAAGCCCGCAGCTACTCCAATAACTTCGTCACCTTTTCTTATTGCTCTATTTCCAAGCTTGGGGCTAGTGAGCGTGGAAAATGCAACAAGATTGGCAGAAGATCCGGAATTAACTGTCAGAACATGTTTGACGCCTAAATATTTCGCTAGCTCTTGTTCAAACAAAGTATTGAAACGGCCTGTCGTAAGCCATCCGTCCAGGGACGCCTCAACCATCAGCTCCAATTCCTTAGATCCTATAACTTTACCAGATACAGGCACGGCAGTTTGACCTGCTATAAATGGTTTTGGTTCATATGCAATTTCAGCATATTTTTTAACCAGACCATTAATCTCTGACCGAAGGCCATCTAACTCATGTTGTTTGGAGCCTGTGTTCATAAAACTTCATCTTTCACATTATATTCATGTATTTGAGAGATACACTTTGCGCGCATATCTTCATAGTCAGTCCAAGCACGGTGCCAATCGTTTATCTTATCTAAAGCTGTGTCTAGAGACCATTTTGGCTGCCAGCCCAATTGTTGTTTTGCCTTCGATATGTCCAGTTTCAAAAAATGTGCCTCATGAGGCTGTTCACCTGATTGCAATTTTAAGTTGGTGATGGCACCCCATTTTGCGCTGAGTTTTTCTACAATCCATTTCACAGTTTTTGCATCTTCATCATAAGGCCCAAAATTCCATGCACCTGAAACATCACTTGCTTTTAAGTAAAGTTTTTCGGCGAGCATAAGGTATCCAGAGAGTGGCTCCAACACATACTGCCAAGGTCTGATTGCATTGGGATTTCGAATTTTTAAGACATCTTTTTGTTCAAGCGACCTAATAATATCGGGGATGAGCCTGTCTTGAGCCCAATCACCGCCACCAATTACATTTCCAGCGCGCGCGGTTGCCATTCCAATTCCTTCAGCTTCAAGGAATGACCTTCTGTAGGCTGAACTGATTAGTTCGGAGCAGCCCTTGCTGCTTGAGTATGGATCGTGTCCGCCCATTGGGTCACCTTCTCGATAACCCCACACCCACTCTCGGTTTTCGTAGCATTTATCTGTCGTAACATTAACAATGGCTCGGACCGATTTTGCCCTCCTCGACGCCTCTAGGATATGGACTGTCCCCATGATGTTTGTTGCGTAGGTTTGTATGGGCTCCTGATACGAGAGACGAACCAGTGGCTGTGCAGCCATATGTATTACGATTTCTGGGCGAAAAGATTGAAATACACAATCAACCTTCTCAAAATTGCGGATATCGACAATTTCATGCCGCATGCCATTAGAAACTTTGGCCTGATCAAACAGTGAAGGTTCTGTTGGAGGAGCAAGGGATACTCCACAGACGTCAGCTCCCATTGATTGAAGCCATAAGCTTAACCAGCTTCCTTTAAAACCAGTGTGCCCAGATAATAAAACTCTTTTAGAATGCCAAAAAAGTGAAGATATATTGTGCACTACCATTTATTTAGATTGCCTCCATGGTGCGTTTCCCTCTGCCCAGAGTTGTTGAAGTTTTTGTTTGTCACGCAGCGTATCCATTGGTTGCCAAAACCCTTTATGTTGATATGCCATTAGCTGGCCATTTTCCGCTAATTGCGTCAAAGGCTCCTCTTCCCAAGTTGTCGCGTCGCCATTGATTAAGTCGAAAACTCCTGGAGACAGAACAAAGTAGCCACCATTGATCATTCCGCCATCGCCCCTGGGCTTTTCTTCAAAAGATTTAACCTGGTTGTTGTCAATATTTAGGGCGCCAAAACGGCCAGGAAGGTAAGTAGAAGTAAGGGTGGCTAACTTTTGGTGACGTTTATGAAACTCAATCGTTGCCGAAATATCAACATCAGATAATCCGTCGCCATACGTAAAGCAGAAAGCCTCATCATCTTTGACGTATTCCTTTACTCTAAGCAGTCGACCGCCGGTCATTGAGTTATCTCCAGTATCAACCAAAGTGACAGTCCAGGGCTCAACTCGGTCTTTATGGACCGTCATTTTATTTTTTTTCATGTCAAACGTTACGTCTGACATATGGAGGAAATAGTTGGCGAAGTATTCCTTAATTAGGTAACCTTTGTAGCCGCAGCAGATGATAAAGTCATTAATTCCATGATACGAATAGCTCTTCATTATGTGCCACAGAATTGGACGCCCACCAATCTCAACCATTGGCTTTGGAAGCGCCGACGTTTCTTCTGCAAGCCTTGTTCCGAGGCCGCCGGCTAGAATAACTGCTTTCACTTTCAACTCCGTTCATTACCCGACACAACAAATGCATCGGAAAAAAAGTCTTTTTCTGCTAGCCCATTAGCCACTATTTTTGCCCGTGATGCTCGTATCATTGCGTCAGATCCACATGCATAAACCTGCATATTTTCACTGTTGGCGTAATTTTCAATCATTACATCTTGGACGTGGCCACGCGCGCCGGTCCACGTTCTATCCGACTGAGATAATACAGGTGTGAAATTTAAGTCACCAAAAACATTTTGAGGGTCCCAATATAAATCCTCTGATTTTTGCATGCCCCAAAATACTTTAACTGATTTTGGTTTCAATTCTTCTGCCATATTTTCTATCTGCTCTAACATCGCCT
>Ga0209502_10004252_pt1 | contig 10829 bp, 7 predicted proteins | sample ArcticOcean_MG_C_10_FD_187442 | JGI IMG/M metagenome (GOLD analysis project Ga0209502, IMG submission 187442) | Marine microbial communities from western Arctic Ocean - ArcticOcean_MG_CB11_90 (SPAdes) (version 2) | ecosystem: Environmental > Aquatic > Marine > Oceanic | place: Arctic Ocean...
GGTTTTCCTGTTGCGTGGACCATGGGAGGTTTAGCAGTATTATTTACTTTAATTGCAATGCTGTCTGATAGTTATTTAGACACTTTCTTTGGAGTTGATTGGAAATTTTCTTCAATGGTAGTTTACAGATTGTATGGTGTTATGGCAAACTGGGTTCTTGTTGCTCTTCCAATGTTTATTTTTATGGGAATAATGATGGATAAATCTGGAATTGCAGAAGACTTAATGACCGACCTGGCAAAATTATTTGGTCGTATGAGAGGAGGTTTGGCAATAGCAGTTGTTTTTATTGGAGTGTTATTAGCAGCGTCAACGGGAATCATAGGAGCATCCGTTGTTTTACTTACAATTTTAGGAGTTCCTTTAATGTTAAAAAATAATTACAGCCCAGATCTTGCATGTGGAGTTGTTTGTGCAACAGGTACACTTGGAATTTTAATACCTCCTAGCATCATGCTAGTGATTATGGGTGACCAAGTAAGAATTTCAGTAGGTGATTTATTTATGGGAGCAGTACTTCCTGGATTGATGCTTGGGTTATTGTATACAGTCTTTATTATTACCTATGCATACTTAAAGCCAAAAGTTGCTCCAGCGCCAAAAAATGCAGAACCTGTTTCTTTAGATATTATTTTAAGAGTATTTAAATCAATTATACCACCAGCTTTATTAATAATAGCAGTTTTAGGAAGTATTTTTATGGGTATAGCAACTCCAACAGAGGCATCAGGAGTAGGTGCGCTAGGGGCATCTATTTTAGCTCTATTAAGAGGAAGACTTTCTCTAGAGGATTTGAAAAGTGTAATCAGAAAAACTACTCATACTACATCTTATATATTTGCATTATTTGTAGGTGCTACAATGTTTGCTTTGGTTTTAAGAGGACTAGGTGGAGATGAATTAATTGAAGGAGCACTTAAAGGATTACCATATGGTCCAAATGGGGTTGTGATAGTTGTGTTGTGTATTGCTTTTATACTAGGTTTCTTTTTAGACTGGATAGAGATTACATTAATTCTATTACCTTTTTTAGCCCCAGTTATGGTTGATCTTGGTGTTGATATGGTATGGTTTATAGTTATGTTTGCGGTTGTTCTACAAACTTCTTTTATAACCCCACCAGTTGGCTTTGCTTTATTTTATATGAAGGGCGTAGCTCCTCAAGGAATAACAATACAAAACATCTATAGAGGAATAATTCCATTTGTTATTTTGCAAGCAATAGCAGTTGCAATTGTTTTTAATTTTCCACAAATTGTTACATGGCTTCCAAAAGTAGCCTACGGTCCATAAAAGTTTAATATATAATTTATGAAAAAAATAATTTTTTTAATTACTATATTATTTTTAGTAAGCTCTTTTACTCTTGCTAGAGCTAATTCCAATAATTCTTTAAAAGATTATTTAGAAGAAAAAGATTTAGAAAATGCTACAACTCAAATTTACTTATTGAATAGATGTAGTGCAATTTATGCTTATGCATCTGGTATTATTTTAAAAACAGATGCTGTAATCTCAAAAAATTTCATTGAGATATCCAATAGTCTTTTATTTAAGTCAGTAGAATTAATGGTCATCGATGAAGAAAAAAAATTAGAAGAAGCTCAAAAAAAAGCTGAAGAAAATAGAGAAGAGCTATTCAATAGTTACATAACTGATGGTAAAAAAAATTGGGAAAAGAATAAATCCCATTTTAAAGGGTCATATATCTCTGAAGACATGGCTATCTGCTCTAACCTCACTGAAGATAAATAGATAATAATTTAAAATTCAGTTGAATATTCATTAATTATCAATAAAAGATACTCGTATATATGAAAAAAAAGATTTCTTTAATAGGTGCGGGTCAAATTGGTGGTACTTTAGCACATTTAATTGGCACTAAAGAGGTAGCCAACGAAGTGGTTCTTTTTGATGTTGCGGCTGGGTTTGCTAAAGGAAAAGCTCTAGATATTGCTCAATCATCATCTGTAGATGGGTTTAATGTAAAGTTCTCAGGCACAAATAACTATGAAGATATAAAAGGTTCAGATGTAATAATAATAACTGCTGGTGTACCAAGAAAACCAGGCATGAGTAGAGATGATTTACTAGGCATCAATTTAAAAATTATCAAACAAGTAGCTGAAGGTATTAAAAAAAATGCACCCAATGCATTTGTAATATGTATTACAAATCCACTAGACGTTATGGTGATGGCTTTTCAAAAATTTTCAGGCTTACCAGCAAGTAAAGTAGTTGGAATGGCAGGTATTTTAGATAGCTCAAGATTTAAATTATTTTTATCATTAGAATTAGACGTTCCAGTAAAAGAAATTGAAGCAATGGTTATGGGAGGTCATGGAGATACAATGGTTCCTTTACCAAGATTTACAAAAGTTTCAGGTAAACCATTATTAGACCTAGTCAAAGAAGGAAAGATATCATCAGAAAGATTAGAAGAAATTAATCAAAGAACTAGAGATGGAGGTGCTGAGATTGTTAAATATTTAGAAAAAGGTTCTGCATTTTATGCGCCAGCTGCTTCAGGAGTGCAAATGGCAGAAGCATATTTAAATGATGAAAAAAAATTACTTCCATGCGCAGTTCAATTAAATGGAGAGTATAGCGTTGATAATGTTTATGGTGGTGTACCAGTAATAATAGGGAAAGATGGTGTTGAAAAAATAGAACAAATAGATTTGGATGAAAAAGAAAAAAAAGAATTTATGCATTCAATAGACGCTGTTAAAGCATTATGGGAAGCTGCATCTAAAATAGACCCAGATCTTTCTAAATAATAATGAACATCCATGAACACCAAGCAAAAAAAGTATTAAAAAAGTATGGAGCGGTTGTACCAGAAGGAGTTTTTGCTTTTACAGTTGATGAGTTAGTTGAAAAAGCAAAATTGTTAAAAACAGAAAAGTTTGTATTGAAAGCTCAAATCCATGCCGGTGGAAGAGGAAAGGCTGGAGGTGTAAAAATTTTAAATACTATTGAGGAGTTAAGCATAGCTGCTAAAGAATTACTTGGCAAAACTCTTGTAACGCACCAAACAGGACCAGAAGGTAGAGAGGTTAAAAGATTATATGTTGAGGTGTCTTCAAATATAGAAAAAGAATTTTATTTATCATGCCTAGTTGATAGAGCTAGTTCAAAAATTGCATTCATATCAAGTGATCAAGGTGGGATGGATATTGAAGAAGTAGCTAATAACACACCAGAAAAAATTATAACAACAAAAATTAATATCACAGACGAAATTTCAAATGATGATTGTGAAAAAATAATTAAAATTTACAACTTAACCGATGATGCAAAAAAACAAGCAATACTGCTAATTAAATCAGTATATAGTATGTTTATTGGTACTGATGCTAATATGATTGAGGTAAATCCTCTAATTTTGACTAAAGAAAAAAAAATAGTTTGTTTAGATGCAAAAGTTAATTTTGATTCAAATGCTTTATTTAAACATCCAGAAATTATGGAATTAAGAGATTTAAATGAAGAAGATCCTACAGAAGTTGAAGCAAGCAAACATGACCTTGCTTATATAAAATTAAATGGAAGCATTGGTTGTATGGTTAATGGAGCAGGGCTGGCAATGGCTACTATGGATATAATTAAGTTATACGGAAAAGAGCCAGCTAATTTTTTGGATGTTGGTGGTGGAGCTTCAAAAGAAAAAGTTTCTGCCGCACTTAAGATAATTCTTTCAGATAAAAATGTTAAAGGTATTCTGATAAATATTTTTGGTGGCATAATGAGATGTGATGTCCTTGCACAAGGGGTGGTTGATGCTGCAAAGGAAATAGATATTAGTGTACCTTTAGTTGTTAGACTTGCAGGGACTAATTTTAAAGAAGGAAAAAAAATATTAGATAATTCAGGATTAAAATTAATTTCCGCAGAAAACCTTGATGATGCTGCTCAAAAAATAGTAGAGGCTATAAAATAACATGTCTGTTTTAATTAACAAAAATACAAAAGTTATATGTCAAGGGTTTACCGGAACGCACGGTACATTTCATTCTGAGCAGGCAATAGAATATGGGACAAACTTAGTTGGAGGAGTTACTCCAAAAAAAGGAGGTCAAAAACATCTTGATCGTCCAGTTTTTAATACTGTAGCTGAAGCCAAACAAGAAGTTGGTGCTGATGCAACAATGATTTATGTCCCAGCAAAATATGCTGGTGCTGCAATAATTGAAGCAATAGATGCTTCCATTGAACTTATAGTATGCATTACGGAGGGCATACCAATTCAGGATATGCTTCGAGTTAAACAAAAATTAAATATTTCAAAAAGTAGATTAATTGGACCAAACTGTCCTGGAATAATTACCCCAGACGAATGTAAAATAGGAATCATGCCAGGTAATATTCATAAAAAAGGTTCTGTAGGAATAGTTTCAAGATCAGGAACGTTAACCTATGAAGCTGTTGCACAAACAACAGAGAATGGTTTAGGACAATCTACCTGCATTGGAATCGGAGGAGATCCAGTAAACGGAACAAACTTTATTGACTGCCTAGATTTATTTTTAAATGACGAAGAAACAGAATCTATCCTTATGATAGGTGAGATCGGTGGATCTGCTGAAGAAGAAGCAGCAGAATTTGTAAAAAATCATAAAATACAAAAACCAATAGTTGGTTTTGTGGCTGGAATAACAGCCCCACCTGGTAGAACAATGGGGCATGCTGGAGCTATTGTATCAGGTGGAAAAGGTGGAGCAGAAGATAAGATTAAAAAGATGGAAGAATGTGGAATTACTATAGCTAAATCACCATCTGAATTAGGTAAAACGTTATTTAGTAAATTATCTAATTGAAAAATATTATTCTAATATTATATCAATAAAGTAGATGTCATCATCAAAAAATCTTGAATTCGAAAAGACTTCATTTCTTAGTAAATCTAACAATGCATTTATAGAGCAAATGTATTTAAAATTTATAAACAAAGATTTGGATCTTCCCGAAAGCTGGCAACATTATTTTGAGGGCATGGGTGAGGACATAAACACTATTGCTAAAGAAATTAATGGACCATCATGGAGCTTAAAAAAGAAAATTGATATTGATGAAATTGAAAAAAAGATCAAAGAAGATGAAAAAAAAATATCAAAAGAAAATATCTCCACAGGAATTAAGTCTAAAGACTTAATTAAAAGTAATCTTAACTCAATTAGAGCTGTTGCATTAATTAGAGCCTACAGACAAAGAGGGCATTTATTGGCAAAGTTAGACCCACTAGGAATGATGAAAACAGAATATCTAGATGAATTACATCCTGATTATTATGGTTTTAAAAAAGAAGAGTATAATGAAAAAATTTATTTAGATGGTGTAACTAATAAAGAACACTCAACTGTAAAGGACATATTAAATTTTTTAAATAAAACTTACTGTGGTTCAATTGGCTATGAATATATGCATATATCAAACCCAACCGAAAGAAAATGGCTTAGAGATAGAATTGAACAAGATGAAAACTCTATTCAATTTACAAAAAATGGTAAAGAAGCAATTTTAAATAAACTTATTCAAGCTGAAGGATTTGAAAAATTTTTACACACAAAATATGTTGGTACAAAAAGATTTGGTTTAGATGGAGGAGAAAGCTTAATTCCTGCGTTAGAGCAAATTATTAAAATTGCTGGTCAATCTGGAGCTAAAGAAGTTAAAATCGGAATGTCTCATAGAGGCAGACTTAACGTATTAGCAAATGTTTTACAAAAATCTTATAAAAGAATATTTAATGAATTTGTGGGAGATATTCAAACAACAGGAGAGGAAGGTGCTGGAGACGTAAAGTATCATCTAGGAGCATCATCAGATAGAGAGTTTGATGGTAACACTGTGCATGTCGGTCTTACAGATAACCCTTCTCACCTAGAGGCAGTTAATCCAGTTGTATTAGGGCAAACTAGGGGAAAACAATTCTTTCACCAAGACAAAGATAGAAATAAAGTTTTACCTATTTTGATACATGGTGATGCAGCATTTGCTGGCCAAGGTGTTGTTGCAGAATGTTTTGCAATGTCAGGTTTACCAGGTCATAATACAGGTGGAACAATTCATTTTATAGTTAATAATCAAATAGGATTTACAACAAGCCCAAGATTTGCAAGGTCATCACCATATCCTTCAGATGTTGCAAAAATGGTAGAAGCTCCAATATTTCATGTAAACGGAGATAATCCAGAAGCAGTTGTTTATGCGACAAGAATTGCAACAGAATTCAGACTAAAATTTAATAGAGATGTAGTAGTTGATATAATTTGTTACAGAAGGTTCGGCCACAATGAAGGAGATGAACCTTCTTTTACCCAACCACTAATGTATAAAAAAATTAGATCTCATCCTACACCAGTACAAGTCTATGGCCATAAACTTGTTAGTGAAAAAACTATTACAGAAAAAAATCTTAATCTTTTTAAAACAAGGTTTAAAGAATTATTAGATGACCAATACAAAAATGCTAAAGACTATAAGCCAAAAATCGAATGGTACGAGGGAAGTTGGTCAAGATATAGACCAGAAAAAGGAAAAGATAAAAGAGGCATAAGTGGTGTTACCAAGAAAAAACTTTTAGAAATTTCCAAAAAAATTAACTCAACACCAGAGGAATTAAATTTACACAAAACTATAATAAAAATTTTAAATTCTAGAAAAGCAGCAGTTTCAGACGGAAAAGGCATAGATTGGTCAACAGCAGAAGCGTTGGCGTTTGGTTCATTGCTAGAAGAAGGTTATCCAGTAAGGTTAGTTGGACAAGATTCAGGAAGAGGAACATTCAGTCAAAGGCATTCAGTTTTAAGAAATCAAGAGGACAACTCTAGATATGTACCATTAAATAATATTTCAAAAGATCAAAAACGATACGAAATAGTTGATAGTTTTTTATCAGAGTTAGCAGTTTTAGGTTTCGAATATGGATACAGTTTAGTTCAACCAAATACTCTAACTATTTGGGAGGCGCAATTCGGTGATTTTGCAAACGGTGCACAAGTAGTGATAGATCAATTTATTGCCTCTGGTGAGAGAAAATGGACAAGATCATCAGGGTTAGTAATGCTTTTACCACATGGGTATGAAGGTCAAGGACCAGAACATTCTTCAGCAAGACTAGAAAGATTTTTACAATTATGTGCTAATGACAATATGCAAGTAGTAAACTGTACGACGCCAGCAAATTATTACCACGTTTTAAGACGACAAATGCATAGAGAATTTAGAAAACCATTAATAGTAATGACTCCAAAATCCTTATTAAGAAATAAACATTGTGTTTCAAATATAGAAGACTTTGATAAAGAAACATTCTTTCACAGAATTCTGTGGGACCATGCAATGGATCAAGAAAACGGATTTATAAAATTAAAAAAAAGCTCGAAAATAAAAAAAGTGATTTTATGCTCAGGAAAAATTTATTTTGACTTGTTAGATGCTAGAGAAAAATTGAGGAAAGAGGATGTAGTATTGTATAGAATTGAACAACTTTATCCGTTTCCTGCCAAAAGTTTAGTGAAAGAAATCAAAAAATATGCAAAAAATGCTAAATTTTATTGGTGTCAAGAAGAACCTAAAAATATGGGTGCATGGTTTTCAGTAAGAGATTATATACAATGGACATTGGAAACTATTAACGCTAATAATAAAGAAATTTTTTATATAGGAAGAAATGCAGATGCATCTCCTGCAACAGGGTATGCAAAAAGACATATTTCCCAACAAGAAGAAATTATTAACAAGGTTTTTGAATAGAAATGATTGAAAAAATTTTAGTACCTGTTTTGGGTGAAAGTATTACTGAAGCAACAGTAGCTAAATGGCTCAAGAAAGCGGGTGATCGAGTTGAAGCTGATGAGGCAATTGTAGAGCTGGAAACTGACAAAGTTAATTTAGAGGTTCCATCTCCTATTAATGGAATATTATCTGAAATCAATTCAAAGGATGGTGAAACAGTAGAAGTTGGAGCATTACTAGGTTCTATAAGTCAAAATGACAATCAAACTGTTGAAAAAAAAGAAATTAAAAAAAATGAACCAAATAAAGAAGAAAGTAATGTTGTTAACTTAGATATAGAGAAAAAAGAACCAAAAGTATTTAAAGAAAATATTAAAGAAGAGGCAGCAGAGGAAGAACTAAAAGTCTTTGAAAAAAATATTAAAGAAGAGGTAGCAGAGGAAGAACCATTAATATTGACTAAAGAAGTTAATGAAGACAGCCTCAATTATTCAAATAAAAATCATGAAATACTTTCACCAGCAGTCAGAAAAATTGTTGCTGAAAATAGAATTAATTTAGAAAATGTTAGAGGTTCTGGCAAAGAAGGTAGAGTTCTTAAGGGTGATTTAATTGGAATGATGGGTATAAATCCAAAATCCTCAGACAGAAAAATTAAATATGGACAAGAAGAGCGAATTAAGATGTCCAGACTAAGACAGACGATTGCAAAAAGATTAAAACAAGCTCAAGATAATGCTGCTTTACTAACAACATTTAATGAAGTTGATATGACTAGCGTAATGGAGATGAGAAAAGATAATCAAGAAGATTTTCAAAGTAGATATGGAATTAAATTAGGATTTATGTCTTTTTTTGTAAAAGCTTGTGTTGCTGCCCTAAAAACATATCCGTCTGTTAATGCTGAAATTGATGGTGATGAAATTATTTATAAAAATTATTATAATATAAGTTTTGCAGTAGGAACAGAAAAGGGATTAGTTGTTCCAGTATTAAGAGACGCAGATCAATTATCATTTGCTGATATTGAAAAAAATATTAAAACTATTTCTGAAAAAGCAAGAGATGGAAAGATAACTATAGAAGATCTTCAGGGTGGTACTTTTACTATCAGTAATGGAGGCGTTTATGGTTCAATGTTATCTACTCCAATATTAAATTTACCTCAATCCGGTGTATTAGGAATGCATAATATAATAGAAAGAGCGGTGGTAGTTGATGGTGAAATTAAGATAAGACCAATTATGTACCTTGCATTATCTTATGATCATAGAATTATTGATGGAAAAGAGTCAGTTTCATTTTTAAAGATGGTTAAAGAAAACTTAGAAGATCCAAGAAGGTTATTTTTAAATATTTAAATGTCAGATAAATTTCAAGCAGTTGTAATAGGTGGGGGTCCAGGAGGCTATGTGTGTGCGATAAGATTAGCACAATTAGGTCTTAAAACTGCATGTATAGAGTCTAGAGGTTCATTAGGTGGGACCTGTTTAAACGTCGGGTGTATACCTTCTAAAAACTTGTTAAACATTTCAGAAAATTATCATAAGGCACAAAATTTTTCTAAACTTGGAATAGAGGTGGGTGAGGTAAAACTTAATCTTGAGAAAATGATGAAAAACAAAGATAAAGCTGTAACTATCTTAACGAAAGGGGTGGAATTTTTATTTAAGAAAAATAAAGTTACTTACTTTAAGGGTATGGGAAGTTTTAAATCAGTAAATAAAATTTCCATTTTAGACGATCAAAATAAAGAAACGATCATCGAAACAGAAAAAACTGTAATTAGCACAGGATCTGTTCCAGTAGAATTGCCAGGAATGGAATTTGATGAAAAAATAATTTTATCTTCAACAGGCGCATTAACTTTACAGGCGGTTCCAAAAAAAATGGTCGTAGTTGGTGGAGGCTATATAGGGTTAGAAATGGGTTCTGTTTGGTCTAGATTAGGTGCTGAAGTTCATGTAGTAGAATTTCTTGATCATATTACACCAGGAATGGATAGAGAAATATCCACAGAATTTATGAAAATTTTAAAGAAACAAGGTATCAATTTTCACATGCAAACCAAAGTAGAAGGAATTAAAAAAAATGCTAATGGTGCTAGTGTATTAACATCTGACAAGAATGGAAAAAAAATTAATTTTGATTGTGATGTAGTTTTAATATCTGTTGGTAGAAAACCCAATACTAATAAATTAAATCTAGAAAAAATTGGTGTAGAGTTAGATGAGAAAAAAAAAATTAAAACAGATAAAAAATTTCAAACAAATGTAAGCAATGTTTATGCAATTGGTGACGTAATAGAAGGACCAATGTTAGCCCATAAAGCTGAAGATGAAGGCATTGCAGTTGCTGAAAATATTGCAGGTCAATCAGGCCACATAAATTATGATTTAATTCCAGGAGTTGTGTACACTTCTCCAGAGGTTGCCTCGATTGGGAAAACTGAAGAACAGTTAAAAGAAGCAAATACCAAATATAAAATTGGTAAATTTTCTTTTATGGCTAACTCAAGAGCTAAAGCAATTGATGAAGCAGAAGGTTTTGTTAAAATTTTAGCTGATGAAAAAACAGATAAAGTTTTAGGAGCACATATTATTGGACCTCATGCAGGTGAATTAATTGGAGAAATAGGAATTGCAATGGAGTTTGGTGCAAGTGCTGAAGATATTGCAAGAACGTGTCATGCACATCCAACATTCTCAGAAGCTGTAAAAGAAGCAGCGTTATCAGTAGATAAAAGAGCAATACACTCTTAAAAAGTCCTATATAATCCTATAAAGTCCTAATACTCTTTAGTAACAACGATAATAATCAATTATTAGAAAAAAACTTAAATTTTTGTAATCGTTGGTATTCCACATTTATCAAAACATTATTTTTATAATTCTTATTCTTTTCTTGGTTCAATCCAAGTAATGCTCTTGGTTCATTCTTGGTTCAGGTATGTATTGTTGTTTTACATTGCTTCTAGGAGTTAGACTCATAGTTCAGGATTTGTTAACATTAAAAATGAAAAAATTTAAAATTTCTTTAACACTATCTTTATTTTGGATAGTGTTAGTAGGATATCTTGTTTGGACAAA
>Ga0209502_10004255_pt1 | contig 10826 bp, 23 predicted proteins | sample ArcticOcean_MG_C_10_FD_187442 | JGI IMG/M metagenome (GOLD analysis project Ga0209502, IMG submission 187442) | Marine microbial communities from western Arctic Ocean - ArcticOcean_MG_CB11_90 (SPAdes) (version 2) | ecosystem: Environmental > Aquatic > Marine > Oceanic | place: Arctic Ocean...
AAGGGGGATAGCTAACCATATACTAAAGGGGTACTAAAGGTATCCCTTTAGGTAACAGTCGAAAGGAACAAACATGAGAAGAAGAACTCCAGGCATGTATGCATACTATAAGAACGAATCTACGAGGGCTATGGATGAAGGAGACCATGAGAGGATAGGTTATCTAATCCATGACATGCCCTATGAGGTACTAGTAGAGCTTAGAAAGGAATCTATACTACCACCACGACCAGACTCTGATGGAAGAGAATCAGTAGAGAATAGTCGGAAGCGTACGTTTAAGGTGGAAGAGACATTCGTAGTGTACTACACAAGGACTCTTGAGTACACTGTTGAATCAATAGGAGACGATAAAGCAGATGAAAGAGAAGTCGAGGGTATGGTGGACACACCTAGCTTCCCTACAGGCTTTGAGAATGGAGTCGTGTTAGACTATGCTACTTCGAAGATACATATAGAGCCAGTGGAACTACCTGAAGATAGGAACTACAGTCTCACTCAAAACGAGATGGAATTACTAGAAAGGAACTTCAAGGAAGTATTACCGTTACCAAAGAAAACCACTAACAACTTACTATCAGAAGGAGGAGGATAGATGACTGAAGAAGAATTACTATTCGATCAAGCAATAGAAACACATGATGCTATTCAGACTGTACTAGATCATCTTCATCATAGAAGAGACGTAGAGGTCTATGTCTCTCTCATGCATGATCTAGAGGATCTGATGGTCACGATAGCACAAGATATGAAAGGACTACAAGATGGACGAGGAAACTAATGAGTACTGGTTGATAGAGGAATTAGAAGAATTACTAAAGAGAAAGGAAGAGGATGATGAATAGTTATCACTTTATAGGCTACATAGACGAGGAGATGGGTGACTATAGCTGGCAGACAGTAATCAGGTTCATAATAAAGGTGGATCAGGAAGATATGTTTGATAGCGAAGAGAGGACTGCTAAGAATAAGGCTAACGATAAGCTAGAGTACCACGCTTCAGGTTGGTATGGAGATGACTATCAACAAGATGAAGATGGTAATGAGTATGAAGTGGGCTTTAAGCAGGGAGATGATGGTTGGTATGAGACTGCTAACGATGAGATAAGGTCTAGAGCAGGTGAAGCAGTACTTGTGAGTGAACAGACATATACTGAAGTCGGTAGGCTAGGTATAATACCTGATATGACAACATGAAAGAAAGGGTACACATGAAGAAACAAAGTGAATACGCTACCATCACTAAGGTAGAGGATAAGATAAGTCCAGCTCATTACAAGGAGATCGTTCCAGGTTATGAGTACATGGACATGATGGTACATATGCTAGCTGATCTAAAGGGTGTCGAGGCACACCTTATGGGGCAGGTCTATAAGTACCTTATGAGATACGGAAAGAAAGACGACAAGACACAAGAGCTTAAGAAGGCTCAATGGTACTTGAACTACTTAATCAAACACAATGAGGAATTATAACATGATAGATGAAAAGAGAACTGTAATAGTAAAGAACGTTGAATTACATTGGGCTAAACTAAGCACACCTGTAGATCCATTCAAGACGGGTGAGAAGGTCTGGGAGGTACAGATCAGAACAACTGATGAGGCAGTAGCTAAGTCATGGGCTAAGGAGTACTATATCAATGCTAAGAAAGATGATGAGGGTAATTGGAAGGCTAACATCAAGCGTAAGGAACTTAATCGTAAGGGAGAGTCTAACAACCCACCTGTTGTTCTTGGTCGTAACAATCAACCTATTCCTTCTGGTAATATTGGTAATGGTAGTATCGGAGATCTAAAGTTATTCCAGTACCCATATGATGTAGCAGGTAGAAAGGGTGTATCATCTATGCTCTCAGCAGTGAGGATAACTGACATGAAAGAGTACGCACCTAATACCGAGGTAGACTTCGATGTCATCGAGGCAGAGGAAGGAGCTACCGATAAGGTAGACTTCTAACTTGGGTGATGTAATCGAATTCAAAGGTAAGGAGATCAGTGTCAAGTTAGATGCTGATCCTCAATCACTATTAGAGAGAGGTATAGTAGAATTCTGGCAGAAGATAGGTGGATTTGACCTTGAGATGCATGAGTTCGACTACCTCACTACGTTCTTAGCCTTCTCAGACACTTGCTTTAAGGAGATGGAAGAAGGTCTCATTGAAGTACACGATGATGGGCTATTAACTATACACCCAGATGTATTTAGGAAAATGAAAGGAATTATAGATGGATTTAAGACAAACACTCCAACCAATGATAATTGAATTGGACATAGCACTAGAGAAATTCAGTAAGCAGGCTATACTAGATGGGCTTAAGCCTCATGAGCATGTGTACTGTTGGTTCTTAATAAAACTAGAAACAAAGATAAAGAGATTCGTAATGGATCAAGAAAGGTTTACAAATGATTGACTCACAAGAGAATGGAGTAAGCTCTACGGATACTACTATCCCGATGAGACTTGAAGGTTCTATCTATGCATATGACTATGGTGAATTCGATATGCCTAAAGGTGCTGAGATAGATAGTGTCGATGGTAGATGGGGTGTGTATCATGTTACATTCACAGACCCAGTCAAGTACCCTATGATAGAGGTTCAGTGCTATCAAGAGGTAGATGGAAAGTTCCCTGACAATGTAAGGGTAACTAATGCAGATACCTGTGAAGAATGGTATGATGAAGGAAAGGATACAGTATGAAGAAGGATTACGTATATCTATGTGGTGGCATGGAGGGCTATGAGAAGGATCATATGCAGGGCTGGAGACAACTAGCTACAAACCACCTAGAGTTATCTGATATAGATACTCTAGATCCTACAAGGAGATTCTCATTTCACGATGGGTTCATGGACAGAAATGCTGTGAATAGAGTTGTGAAGATGGATCTGCAAGACATATCTAATAGCACTATACTATTATGTGATATGAGGTATGAAGAGCCTGGAAAGAGATGGGGTAGCATGGCTGAGATAGCACATGCACACACAAAGAATAAGATAATAATAGTATGGACAGATAAAGAGGATATCAAGCACCCATTCCTAGAGTTCTATGCTACAGAGATACATCACACAATAGAAGAATGTCTTGATGCTATCGTTAACTATTACTAGGAGGGTAAAATGTTTGAAGCATTTATGCTAGTATGTATGATCGGTAATTCAAATGTATGCCATACTATAGCTGATATAGAAGGACCATATAAGACTCAACGAGAGTGTATAATGAGGGTCAATGAGATGGCATACGAATTAAAAGATTACATGCCTGAATATGTGCCTGTAAACTACAAATGTAATCAGAAAGGAATACGGATATGAGTACAGAGAGAGAGTACCTAACAATAGATAGATATGAGGTCATGGTGACTTGGAGTGATGGACATCAGGAGTGGATTGATACACCTGAGAATGACAAACAATTAGAGAGTTACTTCGATGCCTTGGAAGAGGAACGTAACAACACACTAGATATATACAATGGAGAGGATAATGGTTGATAGTACTTATTATTCAGATGACAAACTTAAGTATGCTATTGTAACAAGATCAGTGGTGTATACAGTACAATGCTATGCTAATGAAGAGATAGTAAATCAAACAACATATTATAAACAGGATTTAGCTGAGAGTTCAGCTGAAGACTTTGTATTAGAAAGGAAGTAAGACAATGGACGGTTTAAATAATATAGATGACTATAGGTTTCCAGTAGAGATGATTGATCTAATGGCTGTTAAAGAAATACAAGATGGCTGGAAGACTAAGGAGTATCCTGTACAACCCTCAATGGCAAGGGCTGTTGTGAGGACTGATACAGGAGCAGTGTTAGGAATACACAGTGGTAAGTATAATCTAGTGTCTCACGAATCTATAGTAGAAAATATAATGGAGGGTGTAGCTCTTGCAAACATCTCTAAGGACTACGACCATCAAGTAACTGTGTATGAAGATGGGGCTAAGCTAAAAGGCTCTTTCATATTCAATGACTTGATACAGAAAGACCCTGAAGTAAATGATATAATAAGATTCAAGGTAGACTATATGAATTCATATGATGGCATGTGGTCTATCATGGTCAACGCCTATGGAGAGAGATTGTGGTGTTTAAATGGTTGTACCTCACCTGAAAAGGTCACTCAAGAAAAGAATAGACACACATCAGGGTTTAATATAGAAGCCTCGGCTACACAGATCACTCAAGCACTCGAAGTGTTCTTCAATGATAGAGAACGTTGGGATGCTTGGAGAAAGACTAAAACAAATAATGATCAAGTGATTGATATGTTTAAGAGAACGTTGGCTAAGCCTACAACGCCTACCTTAACTAATGATGTTAACTGGAAACAACTCACTCGATTAACAAGTAACTATCACCAAGAAAGAAATGTACTTGGTAATAATAAATGGGCTGCATATAATGCTGCGACTGATTGGGCTACACACCCTGAGAACGTACCTAATCCACACAGAGTAGTGGTGAGACGTCAAGATGCAGTACAAAAGATGCTTAACAGTAAGGCATGGGAAGAGTTAGTATGATCTTTGACTTGATTAGTTCCTTGTTTAATAAGGAAAAATATAGAATGAAAATAAAGACCTCCTTAAGGGAGATGGAGAAGAATTTCTTGGGCAATGTGAGGCAGTTACTCACATGTCCTAAATGTAAAAAGGATTATCTCAACTCGGCACTAGACTTTAAGGAAGTAGGTTTTGTGTGTCCGAGATGTGATAACGGAAAGGATTAAAATGAAATTAGTATTTGACATTGAGACCGATGGTCTTGATGCTACACTTATATGGTGTCTTGTTATGCAAGATGTAGAGAGTAAAAGAGTCTTTAAGTTCACTGACCACGATGATGGCTTTGCCAGTGTCGCTGATGGTCTGGAGATGCTTAAGAACGCTGATGCTATAGTAGGACACAATATAATTGGGTATGATATACCAATGATACAGAAGATAACTGGTGTAGACCTATTCGATAAGAAGCTATATGACACATGGATAATGGGTCAAGTGCTTAACTATAATCGAGGTCACAAGCAAGGATTAGGAGGCTGGGGTGAACACCTCGGCTATCCTAAGTTTGACTATAGTGATTGGTCAACCTACACTAAGGCTATGCTAGAGTACTGTGTTAGAGATGTGGCATTGAACACAAAGGTCTATGAGATACTACTGAAAGAGTACACCGATCAGAGTGGTACTAAGCCTATGATAGCACATGGTCTAAGAGCAGAGCATGATGCCGCTATCTTTGAGGCTAAGGTGCGTATGAAGGGTTGGTTGTTCGATAGTACAGGTGCTGATAAGCTATTGAAAACAATGGAGAAAGAGCTATCAGATATAGAGAGTAGAATACACCCTCAATTACCTGAGATGACTATCTGGATTGACAAGCAACCTAAGCTAGCTAAGTACACTAAGAAAGGTGCATTCACTGCAGTCACTAAGAGATTGCTCACTGAATATCTCAATGGGGAAGAGCCTGATGAGATGGAGTGGAAACCCACACAAGAATTTCAACGTAGTTATACTACACAAGTAACATTAAAGAACATGGAGGAGATAAAAGAATGGTTGTATACTATTGGCTGGAAACCAGATGATTGGAACTATAAGAAGGTCGGCTATGAGTTTCATAGGGTTAGTCCGAAGCTTACTACAACTTCCCTCGAAGTTCTCGGCTCGATGGGACAAGATGTTGACAGATATTACACAACGAAATCAAGGTGTGCAATACTTAGGGGGTGGATCGAAGCGAGTAAAGAAGGTAGACTCCACGGTAAAATGTGGGTCATCGGAACTCCCACCTTCAGAGCAAGACATGAAGTAATAACTAACTTACCGAGTGTAGAGGCTGCATGGGGTAAGGAGATGCGATCACTGTTTATATGTGAAGAAGGCTACAAGATAGTTGGAGCTGACTCAGCAGGTAATCAGATGAGAGCCTTATGTCACTACATAGGTGACGATAAGTTCACAAAGGAGGTTACAAGTGGAGATATACATACTTATAATGCTAATATCTTGGGAAGTTCTCGTGGTGATGCTAAAAGATGGCTATACGCCTATCTCTTTGGTGGAGGCGGTAAGAAGCTGGGCTCGATCCTCACTGGTAAGCCAGATGATAAGGCAGGTAATGCTTCTAAGCAGAAATATCAGTCAGCAATTCCTGGACTTGGTAAAATTAAATCTAAGCTGGATACCATATTCAACAAGACTAAGAATGGCTTTGGCAATGCTTTTATTCCTGCCTTGGATGGTCGTAGGGTATATGTTAATAGTGCCCATCAAGCTCTGAACTACCTACTACAATCAGCTGAAGCTATCACCTGCAAAGCCGCAGTAGGATACGCTATGAATAAGATAAGAGACGAAGGACTAGATGCTTATCCTGTTATCTTCTATCACGATGAGATGGCATGGGTAGCAAGCGAGAGTGATGCAGAACGAGTCAAAGAGATTTGTGTTGAGTCATTTAAAGAAGCACCGAAACAATTCAATGTACAGTGTATGGATGGCGATGGTGTCATTGGTAACTGTTACGCAGATGTTCATTAGAAAGGAACTATCATGGGACAAATGAAAAGAATAGCTATGATTAATGAAGAAAGCTTCTGGGAAATAGCCTCAGAATATCTATACGTTGCAGAAGACTGGGATGATTATGTAGAACATATGATGAACCAAATAGATCTGATAACTCACTTGAGTATAGATGCTGTAGAGGAGGAGCTAAGAGAGCTCTGGGAAAGTCAATGATCGCTGTAGTAGATGCTGACTCTTGCATATACCAAGCCTCGTGGCAAAGAGAAACGTTAGCAGATGCTTTAGAGAACTATAAGTATCTGTTAGAAAAGAACTGGGTTGGTCCTGTATGGGCTGATGAGGTGATAGTCTATTGTGGTGGTAAGGATAACTTCAGGAAGAAGTTATGCCCACAATATAAGGCTAACAGAAAAGACCCTCCAGCAGATGCAAGTCTGTTTAGACCATTGATGGAGCATATCGTAGAGAAAGGTCTCGCTATACCCGCACATGGTATGGAGGCAGATGATATGGTACGTATCAAATCAATAGAACTCCTTGAAAAGAAAGAGGAATTCTGTGTGGTACACATTGATAAAGACCTTGACTGTATTGTCGGTGATCACTATAACCCTCGTAGAGAACAGTTCTATAAGGTAGATGAGGACAGTGCTGACATGCATTACTGGTTACAGATGCTTAAGGGCGATCCAACAGACAATCTTCCTGGACTACCTAAGGTCGGTCCAAAGACTGCTGAGAAGATGCTTAAGGGTGTACCAATGAATAGACGTAAGTCTAGAGTACTCGCTGCATACCGAGCTAAGTTTGGTATAGTGAATTGGAAAGAGAAGTTATTAGAAACCGCTAATGGTATCCATATACTGCGTACTGCAGATGACTTCTTTAATATATAGAAAGGAATTATGATGTCTAATATAACAGACCATCAGAGATACGAAGACGTAATCATTACAGAAGTAACTAAGGTAGATAGTAAGGGTTGGGTTGGGATAAAGACAGAAGAACATGGTGAGATAAGGTGTAAGTCTAATCTAAGGACTAAGCTAGGTCTCAAGAAGAAGTGGGAGGGTGACCTGACTGTATGGGTCAACCCTAATAGTAGCGTAGTGTGTGTTGCCTTTGATCAGAAGGCTTACCTCGCTACTGGTGATGATGCAAGGGCTAATGGTCAATGGCAAGTCACATTTAATAATAACCCTTATGAGGCTGAGGGATTTGTATATCTTATTACTGAGAGAAGTACACGTAAGAGTTATATAGGTAAGAAGTCTTATTGGAATTACAGTAAAGGTAAACGAGTAAGACAATCTAACTGGAAGACATATGCTTCTAGTAGCTCGGAGATCTCTACAAAGGTAGCTGATAATAAAGATGACTATCAATTCGTTATGTTACACGAAGCACCAGATAAGTCAGCGTTAAACTATTTAGAAATCAAATATCAATTAGAGTATAATGTTCTCACTGCTATAGATGATAAGGGAGAGAAGGTCTATTATAATAAGACACTCGGTAGTGAGAGGTGGATGTTAACTAAATCTTTTATAGAGGAATACAATGGATACAATGAACCAGAAGACTATGCGACCAGACAATACAATACCTGATAAGCCTTGGGAAGAATTGTTTGGTACTAAGAGAGGAGAGCGTACTGCACGCTCAACAAGAGCAAGACGTAAACGAAAGGAAAATCGTTATGCCAAAGAGAAAAGATTATTCGGAAAGTAAAGAGATAAGTAAGACTAGTTGTGATGATTGTGGTAGCTCAGATGGCTTTGCTATATACGATGACAATCATGGATACTGTTTTGTATGTGGTGTTCATATACAGAACTTAGATAATAGAAAGGAAATAATAATGACAGACATGTCAAAGATAGATGTAGATCTAAGTGCCTTTGAGAGTACTCTCGGTGATGTAAGAGGCTGTCAAGATAGAGGTATCACTAAAGAGATAGCAGAACACTTCGGTGTACGGGTTATCTACAATGAGTCAAGGGAAATAGATTCATTCTGTTATCCTTACTATAATGTTAACAATGAATTGATTGCTTATAAGGTACGTAAGATGCCTAAGCAATTCAGAACTGTAGGAGAATTTAAAGATGTCCAGCCTTTTGGTAGTCAAAGCTTTGGAAGCGGAGGTAAGAGACTTGTCATTACGGAAGGAGAATTTGATGCGATGGCAGTCGCACAAGCCTCCCTCAATAAGTACAAGAAGATCTACCCAGTTATTAGCGTGGCTTCATCGACTAATCTCAAGAGTCTACTCCTCAATAGGACTTGGATCAGATCGTTTGATGAGGTAGTACTCTTCTTTGACAATGATGAGGCAGGTAAGAAAGCAGCTAAGGAAGCTGCGAATATCATTGGTATAGATAAGGTCAAGATGACTAGCAGTAGTGCCAAAGATCCTTGTGAACTCTTTAATCAAGGAGGATACATGAGAGTCATGGAGGCTATATGGGATGCACAACCCTATAGCCCTGCAGGTATTATCATGGGACATGAGGCTGTATGGGAGCAATACCTTGAGCGACAAGCAAGAGAGAGTGTACCATATCCTGATTGCCTTAGAGGTATCAATGATAAGACTCGTGGTATGAGGTTCGGTGAGATCACCTTGTTCACTAGTGGTACTGGTAGTGGTAAGAGTACTGTCATTAAAGAGATAGTACTAGATCTGCTAGGTAAGTCTGAAGATAAGATAGGTATGATATCACTAGAAGAATCTGTTGGTGATACTGCTGAGAAGTTTATTCAGATGCAGTTGAGACAGAACCTACAAGAGTACGATGTACCTATGGAGGAGCAAGAGGAAGCCTCTAAGCAGGTGTTTGGTACTGATAGGCTAGTACTATTAGATCATCAAGGGTCTGTCGGTGATGAGTCTTTGATAGATAAGATAGAGTATATGGCTCTGATGGGCTGTAAGTATCTCATACTAGATCATATCACTATAGCAGTATCTGAGGGTGCTGAAGGTTATAGTGGTAATGAGGCTATAGATAAGGTCATGTCAGATCTTCTTAAGATAACTAAGAAGCATAACATATGGCTAGGTATTATAAGTCATTTAAGAAAAGGACTTGTAGGCTCTAAGAACTTTGAGGAAGGTAAGCTACCAAGTCTAGATGACATCAAAGGTTCTGGTTCTATTAAGCAAATATCCTTTGATATCATAGGCTTTAGTAGAGATATGACAGATGAGAATGATGATGTACGTAACACTATCAACTTCACTGTACTCAAGTCAAGGTTTACTGGTAGGACAGGTCCAGCTGGTGCGGCTAAGTACCATCATAATACATCTCGTCTATCGTGGACAGATGGTTTAGACTTTGAGGTATTAGAATAATGAATTATGATTATCAACTGTTACAGAAAGAAATAGAGTTCCTTGGTGGTGTTATAGATAAGATCACTAAGGAGCGTAACATGTATCGTAGTCAGGCGATAATGCGTATGAATAAAATACAGGAGTTAAGCGATGAGCTACACGAAGTATATAAGAAACACAGCAATGAAAGAGCATGATGATGCTGAGAAGATTATAACTCAACTAAGAAAGAATGGCGTAGTAAAACACGCAGTCGAGTGGCAAATAAGTAATTGTAAGAATTATATATTGGTACAAATAAATGATGGAAATAAATGAAGTCAAAGAGAAAGTTAGAGAAATGTCTTTAAAGAATAAGGAAGAGAAGTATGATAGACTATACATGGACATCGCTAAGAGAGTGTCTGAAATGTCTCATGACACCGATACAAAGGTTGGTGCAGTCATTATTAAAGATGGGAATATTATTTCAATGGGTTGGAATGGGCAGCCTAAAGGCTTTCCTAATCATTGTAAGGATACTGCAACTGGGATTACACTACCCACTGTTATACACGCTGAAGCTAATGCTATATGCAAGCTTGCTCGTTCTAGTACAGATGGAGAGGGTGCTACCCTGTACACTACGCTTTCACCTTGCATTGAGTGTACTAAGCTTATCATGCAGTCTGGTATCACTAATGTTGTCGTGGGACAGCTATATGAGAAAGACTTGGTGGGATATACGATATTAAAGAATAAAAAGATGTTAAAACTACTTGCAAAAGAGAAGTAAACATGTTATAATATGCGTTCACAAAAAGAAAGAGAGAATTATATGGAAGATATAAAGGACTATCTCTTGAATAAAATCAGAGGACAAGACTTAGGTGTTAAACCTAGAAGAAACCTACAGTTGATGCGTATGATTGACACAGATGGTGTT
>Ga0209502_10004267_pt1 | contig 10811 bp, 11 predicted proteins | sample ArcticOcean_MG_C_10_FD_187442 | JGI IMG/M metagenome (GOLD analysis project Ga0209502, IMG submission 187442) | Marine microbial communities from western Arctic Ocean - ArcticOcean_MG_CB11_90 (SPAdes) (version 2) | ecosystem: Environmental > Aquatic > Marine > Oceanic | place: Arctic Ocean...
AATCAATCTTTAATTGCGAACACAAAATCTCAACTACCTATAGAAATTAGTTATGAAAAATGTGCTGATCAAACCTTTAAAAGTGAATATGGAATTAAATACATTGATTATCTTAATAAACCCTTAAAGATGAAATTAGCTAATAGTACTCCATACGAATGGTTTTACGAAGACTGTGAAGCAGAAAATTTAAAACATCCCATCAGTTTTCAGGTAAAAAACTCAATTTATAAAAATGAACTAGATGATTTAACGGCAAAAGTTTTTGAAGTATGTGCAAATCAAAAATATGTAGAAAATAATGGCGACACTTATAGTGAATTTTTAAACAAACCCATTAAAGTTAAGATGTTAGAAGACATTGAATATGATTGGATGGTAGAAGGCTGCGAAGATGAATATCAAAACTATCCAATTAAGTTTAAACTAAAATATTCTTAATTAAAAAATTTATGAAAAATACAAAAGGTTTTATAATAATAGGACTTTCAATAATTATTGGATCATTAATTATTTCACTTACAATATTTAACAAAAATTATTCAGTGAAAGATCTTTCAGCAAAAGAACATTGTTATAAAAAAAATTATACAGATAGATTACAAGATAAAAAAAAAATTAATAAACTACTTCGAGATGATGTTAAGTATACAGATGAACAAATGGAAGCAGACGCTGCAGTAGATGCAATTTATAAATGTAAATTAAATTAATGAAAAAACTACTTTCAATGATTTTGGTTTTTGGTTTGTGATTTAATTATGTTTGGTTTATTTAAAAGAAAAACTTTCAATAAAGATCATTTTCCTAAAATAGTTAATGATCTTGTAGATAAAATGGACTCTACTCAAGAGATTATTATTGCCAGCATCCATAGTCAACTTGAAGAAATTCTTAATAATTGGAAATTCGATTTAGAAAATTTAAATCCTGAAGTTATTGATGCTTTGTATGGATATCAAATAACATGTTTAGTTGGTTTTTGTGTTGAAGAAAAATTAATTAAACGTGAAGATTTATTAATATTTAGAAAAGAAATTTTAAAAACTATTAAAAAAAAATCAATAATGAATACAATATCAAATACGAAGCTTATTGAAGATTATAATCAACGCTACCTTGATTGTTGGGGAGATATTCCATGTTTAAATAAAAAATTTTATGAGGACATAATGAAAATTTATAAAGTTCCAAATGACAAAGATAAAATTCATGAAATTATAGGTTTTTTAGAAGATACTTCGGTATCATTTGCTCTACAAACCCAGACAAATACTGCAAGTGTATTTGGTGATAAAGTTCTACAAAAAAAACTAGCTAAAAGATTTAAAAAGTATTTAGAAGAGGAGTCATATGTCAGCAAACATAAAAAATGAAACTTAAATCTACCACTAGCTACCCCCACAAAGCAAAAAGTAATGGGAATTACAGATCGTGCTTCTACAATCCTTATCTTGCAACAAATTTGTTTCATCAAAAAATTATATTAGATTGTAAATTCTAGATAGATTAAATAAAAATTTTAAAATAAGATAACATAAAATTATGTTGATACAAAATAGCTTAAAAATCAATATTGATCGTTTGTGGAAAGATATTTATGATACTGCCCAAATAGGAAAAGGGAAATCTAATGGAATCTCTAGATTAACATTATCTGAAAGTGACAAAGAAGTTCGATCAGAATTTATCTCTCTTTGTCGCAAAGAGAATTTAAAAATTAGAATAGATAAATTTGGAAATATTTTTGCAAAAAGAGACGGTTTAGATAATTCTAAAAAAACAGTTTTGATTGGATCTCATTTAGATACGCACATGGCTGGGGGGAAATTTGATGGTATTTTAGGTGTCTTATCAGGTTTGGAAATAATAAAATGTTTAAATCAATATGATATAAAAACATCTAGGCCCATAGAGATAGTTTCTTGGACAAATGAAGAGGGAGCAAGGTATCCCCCACCTATGATGGGTTCAGGAGCGTTTGTAGGTATTCATGATAAAGATTGGATTTACAATCAATTAGATAATAATAATTTAAAGTTTATTGATGAATTAAAAAAAATTGGTTTTTGTGGATCTGACAAAGTATCTACTGACGAGTTCGACTCTTATTTTGAACTTCATATTGAGCAAGGATCTGTTTTAGAGGATAGTGGGAAGTCAGTTGGAATCGTTACAAAGGGCTATTTTGCAGAGGGAAGACGTGTTAGTTTTTTTGGTGAAACATCGCACTCTGGAACTACACCGATGGAGAAAAGAAAAAATGCACTTGTTGGTGCAGCAATGTTTATAAATTTTGTTGAAAATATTGCTAATAACTACGATCAGCTAAGAGCAGGAATTACAAAAATTGATGTCTGGCCCAATACTTTTGGTATTGTTCCTGATTTTGCAGAAGTTGTAATAGATGTGAGACATGAAAAAAGTGATGTGGCTACAGAGGTGATTGGTAAAATTGATGATTATTTGAATATTATTGAAAATGAAAAAAATTTAAAAACTAAAATTGCTCAAAAATGGTCTTTTAATTGTGATAAATTTTCTAAAGATCTTATCAAATTAATTTCAAATAAATGTGAAGAGTTAAATATAAAATATACAACCATGCTTAGCCAGGCAGGTCACGATGCTTATAATATGACTAATATTTGTGATAGTGTTCTTATATTCTGTCCATGCAAAGACGGTTTATCACATAATGAGAATGAACATGTAGACAGGCATGTTGCAAATCCTTCAATAAATGTACTTTTTAATTCTGTGGTTGAAAGAGCAAATAATTAACTTTCTGGTTGAAAGAGAAGAAAAAATTCATATTTGTATTGATAATGTTAAATTTATAAATTAAAATTTTATTATGTCTGATAAAAAATCTAGAAATGAAGCCGTTATAAAAATTGCTTGTGTACAGATGCATCCAAAAGTTGGAGAGATAGATAGCAATGTTAAAAAAAGTCTTACAATGATTGAGGAAGCTTCAAAAAAAGGCGCAAATCTGATTGTCTTACCAGAACTTGCAAATTCAGGCTATGTTTTTAATAGTCGTGAAGAGGCCTTTAAACTTTCTGAGGAGATACCTGGAGGAAAAACAACAAAGGCTTGGATGGATTCTGCAAAAAAAAACAACGTTTATATTGTAGCTGGTATTAATGAAAGAGATGACAACTTACTATATAACAGTTCAGTAATTATAGGGCCCACAGGCTATATTGGAACATTTAGAAAAGTACATTTGTGGAATGAAGAAAATTTATTTTTTGAGCCAGGTAACTTAGGATTTCCAGTTTTCAAAACACCTATTGGCAGAATTGGCAGTAATATATGTTATGATAGTTGGTTTCCAGAAAGTTTTAGATTAGCTGCATTACAAGGAGCAGATATTGTTTGTGTCCCAACAAACTGGGTTCCAATTCCTGGACAGGTAAAAGGAGAGAGAGCTATGGCACACTCATTAATTATGGCTGCATCCCACTGTAATTCAATTTTTATAGCAGCAGCAGATAGAGTTGGTGAAGAAAGAGGACAGCCATTTGAAGGTCAAAGCATTATTACTAGTTACACAGGTTGGCCAATTGCTGGACCAGCAAGTAGAGATAAAGAGGAAATAATATATGCTGAGGTAAATTTGGCAGATGCAAGAAGAAAAAGAAATTGGAATGAATACAATCAGCCCTTAAGAGATCGTAGAACAGATGTTTATTCTGAGATGTTAGGCAGCACACATAAGAGTGGTTGGCATTAAATATTATATATTTATCTCTATTTACATTTAAACCAGTTCAAATAGCCCCGTTAAAAATTTGTTGTAAATCCTTATTCAATTCTAAGTAGAAAAAAGTTTTCTAAATTTATAGATATTTCACTCATTTTTTGATTAGATTATTATATAAAAAAAAATATGGAGGTTAGAGTGAAGAAAAATAAAAAAAATAAATCAATAGTTAATAAAAAAATATCAAGAAGAGATGCTATTAAATCTATCGGTTATCTTGCTATTGGAGCATTAGCTTCACCAGCGCTAATTAGATCTGCTCATGCAGCAAATCCAATTAAAGTTGGGGTAATATCACCTTTGAGTGGTGCTTGGACGGTTTATGGTAAAGCTCATATTGCAGGATTTGAACTTGCCGTAGATGAGATCAATGCAAAAGGTGGTGTTTTGGGTCGAAAAATGGAATTAGTTATAGGAGACTCAAAAACTGAACCAAGAATTGTTGTTGAGCAAGCTAACAGGTTAATAAGAAATGAAAAAGTTGACTTTTTAGCAGGGACATTCTCGAGTGCTGAAAGAAATGCAGCTGGTCCAGTTGTTAAAGCATTAGATAAGGTACTTCTGTACCCAACCTTCTATGAAGGTCAGGAAAAAGAATATTATCCTGGTGTTTGTAATAAGAATATATTTATGTTTGGTCCTGAGCCAACACAGCAAGTTTGGCCGCACATGGAATATATGATGAACAAATTTGGTAAAAAGTTCTTTATGATAGGAAGTGACTATGCTTGGCCACGTGTGACTAATATGGTTACTAAAAGAAAACTAAAAGAACTAGGCGGAAGTGTAGTTGGAGAAGTTTACATTCCTTTTGGTACACCTCAATACGAGTCTGTTCTTAGGGATATAAGAAACGCTAAACCAGACATCATTTTCCACTCTTTAACTGGAAGTGATACTGTAAACTTTAGACAACAGTTTGCTGCTGCTGGTATGAAAGAAGACTTTGCTCTATGGACAGTTGATGATGAAGAAGTGGTAACTACAGGATTGGGACCTAAGGTTTCAGGTAATGATTATGTTAGTTTTGATTACTTCATGTCAATTAAGCATCCAAATAACGCTAAATTTTTGAAAAACTTTAGAAAGAAATTTGGTCAGGATGCTCTTATGAATACCGTAGGTGTTGCAATGTATAATGCTGCACACATGGCTGCTTTAGCAATTGAAAAAGCAGGTAAACTAGATACAGCAAGTTTAAGAGAAAACTTAAAAGGTATCTCGTTCAATGATGCTCCGCAAGGACCTGTCACAATGAGAAAGGATGATAACCAAATTATCGTTCCTTCATATTTAATGCAGGTAAATCCATCTTGGACAAATGTAGGCAACATGTTTAATGAAGTACAATCTTTTCAAAAAGTTGTACCACTTGCAGCACGTTGTAGCTTACCTCTTTAGTTAAATTAAAAAAATTACCGCCTAGATCAGCAATGTACTAGGCGGTATTTTTAATTATGGAATTTATTGGTATCTCTATAGATGTTCTTTTAATAACATCAACTCTTGCATTGGCTGCTTTTGGTTTGGCAATCGTTTATGGATTGATTGGTGTAATTAATATGGGTCACGGTGCTATGTTAACTCTTGGGGCATATTTAACATGGTACTTTATATCTTTAAATATTCCCTTTTTTTTATGTATTATATTTTCTGGGATGGGTGTTGCATTAGTAGGAATTGCATTAGAACATTTTATTATTAGAAAATTTTATGACCGACCTTTTGATACTTTATTATTAACTTGGGCATTTTTTTTAATTACAACAGAAGTTATTAAAATTATTTTTGGAACTGATTTTAAAAATATTGAAGCACCAATTGCAGGTGCATTTGAAGTTTTTGGTGTTAATATACCTGCCTATAGATTTCTTGTATGCCTATTTACAATTTTTCTAATTACCATATCCAACATAATTTTTTTAAAAACAGATTTGGGTATAAAAATTAGAGCTTTAATTCAAAATAAAGAAGTAGCTGGTTTAATGGGACTAGATATTAACTTAACCTACAAAGCAGTCTTTGGTTTTGGTTCTTTTATGGCTGGAATTGCAGGAGGTCTCATCGCACCCATGTTAAGCATTGATCCGTATATGGGCAATATTTATTTAGTGAGGTCATTTTTTGTTGTTATTGTTGGTGGAGTTGGTCATTTACTATCAGGAACTGTTATAGGAAGCTTCTTGATTGGTGGGACTGAAACTTTATTTGCAATATTTTCTGATCAAGTTGTATCACAAGCGTCAGTCTTTTTATTGGCAATCGTTTTATTAAGATTAAGACCAAATGGAATAATGAATAAAAAAGATGTTTAAATATAAAAAATTTAATTTTATTTTTATATTTGTGTTTTTAACATTTATACCCATGATATTTAAAGGGTATATAGTTTTTATTCTTCCCCAATACATTTTGTTTGGTGTTTTAGCAATGTCATTAGCATTCATCTGGGGAAATGCAGGTATCTTAAGTTTTGGTCAAGCCTCTTTCTTTGCAATTGGAGGATATACCTTTGGATTATTAATTAAATTTTTTCCAGAAATTAATCATTTTTTTTTAGGTTCTTTAATTGTTATTTTTCTGGGTTTTGTAGTTGCGGTAATTACAAGTTATTTTTTATTTAGTGCAGGAGTTAAAGCGACATATTTTGTGTTAGCAACATTGGCATTATCTATCTTAACTGAGCAATTAGCTGTCACCAAATCTGCTCTTACAGGAGGATGGAATGGATTATTTGTTGATCGTATTAACATAAAGGTTGGTGATTTTACTCTTTTAGATCTAAGTGGAGATGTTAAATTTTTTTATCTCATTTTGTTTATTTCGTTAATTACATATTTGATTTTAAATTATCTTGAAAACAACAAAATTGGTAAAGTTTTAAGGGGTATCCGAGAAAATGAAAATAGAATGTTAGCCATGGGTTACAAAACTTCCTTTTATAAAACAGTTGCTTTTGGAGTCTCGGGCTCAGTTGCTGCACTAGCGGGAGCATTATATGCTGCACATGCAAGCTTTATTTCTCCATCGATTGCAGGAGTTTTATTTTCTACAGAGGTTGTCGTTTGGGTTGCTATTGGAGGTCGCTATTCTTTACTGGGTGCTTTTGCAGGTGGAATTATTGTTTCATTTTTATCAAGCTATCTAAGTACTATCACACCACAGTATTGGCAGTTATTTTTAGGTATCATTTTTATAGTTACCATCATATTCTTTAAAGATGGATTAGCTGGAATATTTAAAAAAAGATATGAAAGAAATAATATTAAATGAAAGAAAATACTTTACTAGAAGTTTCTAATTTAACAAAAAATTTTGAAGGGTTTGTTGCAAATGAAGACCTTAATTTAAAATTTAAAAAAAATGAGATAAATTGCATTATTGGCCCTAATGGGGCAGGCAAAACAACTTTTATTAGTTTAATATCAGGTCATTTACAACCAACTAAAGGAACCATTATTTACAAAAATAAAAAAATTAATAATTTAGATGTTGTTACGAGAGCAAAGCTAGGCATAGCAAGAAAGTTTCAAACACCAAGTGTTTTTAGTAATTTAACTGTTTTAGAAAATTTAGAACTTGCGATTTTAAATAGCAATAAACAAGAAAACTTAAAAGAAGTATTAGATGGAATTTTAAACTTAATTCAACTAAGTCAGGAAAAATATACCCTTTCACAAAATTTATCGCATGGTCAAAGACAATGGTTAGAAATAGGTCTATTACTAGGGATTGATGCAGAATTACTTTTAATTGATGAGCCAACCTCAGGTATGACTGATTTTGAAACTGCCGCAACATCAAGACTAATTAAGGATTTAGTCAAAAACTACAATAAAACAATTATTATTATTGAGCACGATATTGCTTTTATTAAAGATTTGAATTCAAATATAATAGTTTTGCATCTTGGAAGATTATTTGCAACGGGGTCTTATGAAGAAATAACAAAAAATAAGAATGTAAAAGATATTTATTTAGGAAATGAAAAGTAAAATTTTAAAACTAATAAATGTAAGCTCTGGTTACGGTGAAATTAAAATTTTAAAGAATATTTCTTTAGATCTTAATGAGGGTGAGATTTTAGGGATTTTAGGTAGAAATGGTATGGGGAAGAGTACATTGATTAAAACAATTTCTGGCTTAATCAAACCTTATGAAGGAAGTATTTTTTTTAAAGATCAAAATATAACAAGCAATGAAAGTTTTCAAAAAGCAAAACACGGAATTACAACTGTTATCCAGGGAAGAGGTATATTCTCTGACTTAACGGTATTTGAGAATTTGATTTTTGGTAAAATTGCAAGTGGAGAGAAAAAAATAAACAAAATTGAAGAAGTTTTTAACTATTTTCCCAAACTTAAAGAAAGAATTAAGCAAAAAGCTGGAACACTAAGTGGTGGTGAACAACAAATGTTAGCAATTGGCAGGGGATTAATGACAAACCCGGTCCTTTTTTTACTGGATGAACCATCGGATGGTATTATGCCAAAACTTATTCATGAGATAGGCGACACGATTTTAAAGATTAATAAAGAACAAAAACTAAGTTTTATTATTGTTGAGCAAAATTTAAACTTAATAAAAAAAACAACTCAAAAGTATATTGTTCTTGAAAAAGGAGAGGTAGTTAAACAAGGTATAACTAATGATATAATTAAAGATAAAAATATTATTGATAAATATTTATCTGTTTGATGAAAACATTACCTAAAATAAAAGAATTAAAAAAAAAATTATCAAAAAAAATAAAATTTACAAAATTTTATAAAAAATTATTTAATAAAATTCAAATTCAAGATCAGCACATCAAATCTTTTATTAGTATAAATCAAAAAACTAATTTCCATAAAAATACTTCTTTACCATTACAAAATATACCTATTGCGATTAAAGATTTAGTTCATTTAAAAGGTTTAAAATGCACTAGTGGTTCATTAGTATTTAAAGATAGACTTAGTACTAAAAATGCAAAAATAGTGAATAGATTATTGAGAGCAGGTTCGCAAATTATTGGAAAAAATAATCAAGTTGAGTTTGCTTATGGTTCTTGGGGAACAAATAAATTTTATGGAACAACAGTAAATCCCTTAGACTCAAAGATTGATCGAGTTTGTGGAGGCTCATCAAGTGGTTCAGCAGCATCAGTAGCAGCTGGATTTGCTTCAGCAAGTATTGGAACTGATACTGGAGGATCAATTCGAGTACCCGCTGCATATTGTGGACTATTAGGATTAAAAACATCTCGTGGAAGAATTCCTTTAGATGGTGTTGAATTATTATCAAAAGAATTTGATACTATAGGAATATTTGCAAATTATATTGATGATATTGATGATGTATTTAAGGTAATTAGCGATCAATATAAATCAAAAAAAATTAAAAAATTTAACATTTTGTCCTTACCAGATAATTTTTATCATGGTTTTTCAGAAAATATAATTTTTGAATATAAAAATTTTTTATCAAAATTAAAAAAACTTGATATTTCTTTATCAAAAGTAAACTTAAAAAAAAAAAATTCTTTTTTTGTAAATAAAACAAATCAGATGATATCTTATCGAGGATACAAAATATTTAAAAAATATATAGAAAATAATAAATTTGTAATTAATGAAGATGTAAAATCAAGATTATTAAGTGGAAAAAATATCACCTCTCAAAAGTTTAAAAAAACACAGTTAAGAAGAAAAATACACATAGATAGTTTTGAGAAAATTATTCAAGATAGTATTATTATTGCTCCAGTTACCAAGTCTACAGCTCCAAAAATTAAAGATGTTAATCAAAACGTACTTCCCTCTGAATATTGTAGATTTGTTAATTATTTAGATCTTTGTGCAATAACTTTTGTTGTCAAAAAAAATAAATTACCAATAGCTGTTCAAGCTATAGCTAAAAAAGGAAATGATGAAATGTGCATTAATTTTGTGAAAGAATTGTATAATAAAAAAATTTTAATATATTAAAATTAACTCATTTAATTAAAAAAAATTTCTAGCAAAAATATTTCAAAAAATGGGGGAAGGGATGATTTCTGGTGAAAAGACAAATTTTATTTGGACAACAAAATACGTCTCTCCACTTAGGAACACTATTAATGTTCTTTTAATATAGGGCTAAAAAATAATACTAGAAAAATATTACAAAAATGATAGCCTTTTTAATAATGAGAGAATATGGCATCACATGAAAAAGTAACCATTCGTGCTAAAGACGCTCAAGCTTTCGACGTCGCTGCTGGGCAACGCATCCGAATTTGCACACCAAAAGGACATCAGGCTGCAGACTTTTTTGCATATAATGCAAATAGTATGGATGAGTGGCTCTCCCCGCCACATACTTGGATTGCCTCTACCTCTGTGAAACCTCGGCCTGGTGACGTCTTCTTATCACGGTTTCGTCGGCCAATGCTGAAGATGATTGAGGATGGGGGAGAGGGAATACATGACATGCTGCTCCCTGCCTGTGACCAGTTCCGCTACGAATTTTTTGGATACGAAGGTCCGCATCCAAGCTGTTCTGACAATCTTATGAATGTTATGCGGCGTCGTGGACATGAAATTAACGTAATTCCTCAGCCGGTGAATTTTTTTACCAATACAAATGTCCAAGAAAATGGCACCTTGGTTGCACCGAAAAACATCGTAAAACCAAATTCCTACGTGGTTCTCGAATCTGTAATTGATACCGTCTGTATAGTTTCTTCTTGCCCATTCGACATTAGTCCAGATGGATGGGAAATCAATGGTGGTGGAGCCGTAACAGAATTGGAAGTCGAACTTTTATCTTAAACAAGACATCACTAATGATATAATCAAAGATAAAAATATTAAATAGCTGCTTGATTAAAACATTAACACACAACATTAAAATTTAGTAAAATCTTAATTAATTTATATAAAAATAAATAACAACGTTCCATCAGCCCCATGCCATAAACTAGGCTACCCCCACAAGCAACAGGCAACGGGAATGGGTGATGAAATATTTTTTTTTATAATATTTTTTTGAGTCTTCAACTCTATGAAACAGAGTA
>Ga0209502_10004272_pt1 | contig 10806 bp, 9 predicted proteins | sample ArcticOcean_MG_C_10_FD_187442 | JGI IMG/M metagenome (GOLD analysis project Ga0209502, IMG submission 187442) | Marine microbial communities from western Arctic Ocean - ArcticOcean_MG_CB11_90 (SPAdes) (version 2) | ecosystem: Environmental > Aquatic > Marine > Oceanic | place: Arctic Ocean...
ATAGGCTCCAATATGTTGAGTTATTCCACCATGCTCACCGGACACTACATTGGCATCTCTCAGTGCATCTAATAATGAAGTTTTACCATGATCCACGTGGCCCATAATTGTAACAACAGGTGGCCGATTTTCAATTTTTCCCTCTAATTGATTTTTCTTTTTCTTAATTTCTAAGTTAGGTGAACTTTCTACAATAGGTGTGTGTCCAAATTCTTTTACGATATACTCAGCCGTATCCTTGTCTATAACATGATTTATTGTAGCTACAACTTTCATATTAAATAAAAATTTTATAACATCGGCAGATCTTTCTGCCATTCGATTAGAAAGTTCTTGAATAGTGATCTGTTCAGGAATATTTACGTCTTTAATTACTTTCTTTATTTCTTTTTTATCGTCGGAACCATCTGCTCTCTTATCTTTTAACCTCGATCTTTTTACTGAAGCTAAACTTCTTTGTTTAATTTCTATTTCTTCAACATTCATAGCCCTTGAAACAGTAAGCTTAAAATCTCTTTTGACAGAAAGAGGGTCGAGTTTTAGTTTTGTTTTTGAAGGACCTTTTTCATCTTTTTTAACGAAGTTTTTCGTTGCTTGTTGTTCGACAAATTTTCTTACTACATTTTTTTTTATAGTAGTTGGTTTTTTAAATGAACTAGATCCTGGCTTAGACTTATTATCTCTTGTGGACCTAAAAGGAGCTTTTTTTTCTATGGAAAAAGTTTTTTTTCCATCGCTAGCAAGTGATGAAAGATCAATCTTTTTAGTTGCGCCAGTTGAAATTGATAGTGTTTTTTTTTTATTCTTTTGGTCTTCCATGAATATATTATTTAAATGCTATCTCCCTAGCAGCCATAATTAATTGGTCAGCTTCCTCTCTTGAAAGTGAGAATTCCTCTAAATATCCTTCTATTCTGACTTTTTTTCCTTTTATTTCATCAAAACCACCAATTAATTCATCAGAGGAAAGGTCAGCAAAATCAATTAAAGTTTTAATACTTCTTTGGCCAAGTAGTACTAGCATTCCTTGGGTTATGCCTTTCAAGTTAGCTAGCGCATCTTCCATGCCTAGTTCTTTTAATCTTTTGGAAATTTCTTCTTTTTCTTTAACTAAATTTTCTTTAGATCTATTAATTAATTCATTGGCAGTTCCTTCGTCTATACCTTCAATTTTAGTTATGTCGTCTGTCGTAGATTGAGATATTTCCTCAATACTTTGCATTCCTTCTGACACCAATAATTGGCCAAGAGTTTCATCTACTTCTAAACTTTTTACTAAATTGTCTGTTTTTTCTTTAAATTCAGCTTGTCTTCTTTCGGAATCTTCTTGATCTGTAAGGATGTCTATTTCAAAGTTAGTAAGCTTAGAAGCTAGCCTAACGTTTTGACCTCTTCTTCCAATTGCTTTACTTAAATTTTCCTCAGTTAAAATTACATCAATTCGTTTATTGTCTTTATCGATTAAAACTTTTTGAATTTCGGCTGGCGATAATGACTCCGAAATTAATGTTGGAAGATCTTCTGTCCATTTTATAATATCAATTTTTTCACCATGGAGCTCGTTTACTATAGTTTGCACTCTACTACCTCTCATGCCTACGCATGCTCCAACTGGATCAATTGAACCTTCACTAGAAAATACGCAAATTTTAGCTCTACTACCCGGGTCTCTGGCAACAGCTTTTATTTCTATAATTCCTTCGTAAATTTCTGGAACTTCTTGAAAAAATAATTTTGCTAAAAATTGAGGATGTGCTCTTGATAAAAATATTTGATGGCCTTTTAATTCTTTTTTTACTTCGTAGCAGTACGCTTTTACTCTGTCACCAGTTTTTAATATTTCTCTTGGTATAAGTTCATCTTTTTTTATCACTCCTTCTGCCTTACCTAAATCTACTATTACATTTCCGTATTCTGATCTTTTTATGATTCCACTCAAAATCTGACCTTGTTTTTCAATAAAGTCTTCATATTGTCTACTCTTCTCTGCTTCTTTGACTCTTAAACTAATAACTTGTTTGGCACTTTGAGCTGCTATTCTGCCAAAATCTATTTGTGGTAGATCTTCAAAAATTTGATCACCAACCTTTAGTTCATTGTTTATTTTATCTATAGATTTTGCGTCTTTTAAAATGATTTCCTTACTGGAATCTTCTACTTTTTCAACTATTTCTAGAACTTTTTGAATTTTAATTTCTCCAGATAAACGGTCTATAAGAACACGTATATTGTTTTCAGTTCCAAATTTTGTCAAAGCAGCTTTTTGTATTGCGCTTTCCATAGATTCTAAAACAATTTCTTTATCTATTGATTTTTCATTCGCAACAGCTTCTACTATTCTCAATAATTCTACTTTATCTAATCCTCTATTTAACATTTTTTCCTTTTTAGTTTGCTCCAAAAAAAAATGGGCTAAAGCCCATTTTGTAAACATCTAATTATTATCTATATCTACTGAAAATTTAAGGTTTTTTCAAGGTTACTTTTTAAAGATATCGACTTTATCAGTTTTTTCCCAAGAAAATTGACCTTCATTATTAGACTCCCTTCCAAAATGACCGTAAGCGGAAGTAATCTCGTAAATAGGTTTATTTAAACCTAATAACTCTCTGATCCCTCTAGGAGAAAGATCAAAATTTTTTTCTATTTTATTTTTTACATCCTCAGTTTTTTCTGAATCTAAATCTGACAATTTAACATAAATAGAAAGCGGTTTTGAAACACCAATAGCATAGGCAAGTTGAATTAGACATTTATCTGAAATTCCTGATGCTACGACATTTTTAGCTAAATACCTTGATACATAGGCAGCTGATCTGTCAACTTTTGTTGGATCTTTTCCAGAGAAGGCTCCACCGCCGTGTGGTGCCGCACCACCATATGTATCTACAATAATTTTTCTTCCTGTTAAACCTGTGTCCCCGTCAGGTCCACCAATAATAAACTGACCTGTGGGGTTAATATAAACTTCTTTGTCACTTAATTCTTTCAAAAAATTTTCAGGTATAGATTTTTTTATATAAGGATAAATAATTTCTCTTACTTTTTCTTGTTTCAAATCTTTAGAGTGCTGTGTTGAAATAACAACCGACGTCACTTTTGTAGGTTTGCCTTCTTCATAATGCATGGTAACCTGACTTTTTGAATCTGGTTCAATTCCTTTTAACAAACCTTTTTTTCTATCTTCTGCCATTAATTTTAAAATTTTGTGTGAAAAATGTATCGGAGCCGGCATTAATTCTTCTGTCTCTTTGCATGCGTATCCAAACATAATACCTTGGTCTCCGGCACCTTCATCTTTGTTGTCCTTACTGTCGACCCCCATTGCAATATCTGACGACTGTGAATGTAAGTAAGATTCTATTTTTGTTTGCTCTTTCCAACTAAATCCATCTTGGTCATACCCTATATCCTTAATACAATCTCTTACCTTTTGAACTAGTTCTTCTGTTTTAATTTCTGGAGCTCTAATTTCTCCAGCTAAAATAACTTTGTTAGTAGTGGTTAATGTTTCACAAGCAACTCTAGCATATGGATCTTTTGACAAATATGAGTCTACAACCATATCAGAAATTCTATCACATACTTTATCTGGATGACCTTCAGAGACAGACTCGCTTGTAAATAAGTAATTATTTGTTTTCATTTTTTTTTAAAACGGTAAAGATAAAAACAGATGTAAATAAAAGTGCAAAAAATATCAAATCAATTTTATATTTTTTTTGATCGTTGTTTATAAATGGAACATTTAACTCAATAATGCCTGTTTCATTCGGTTTTAATATTTTCTTAATTACCCCTTTGTTGTCGATAAAAGCACTAAATCCTTTATTTGCTGACCTTATTAAGAAAACATTACTTTCAACTGATCTAAAAATTACTTTAGCTAAATGTTGTTTTGGTCCTATTGTTTCTCCAAACCAAGCATCTTCTGAAATATTAACAATTATATTTTTTTGCTTTTGACTTAATGCAGGAAATATTATTTCGTAGCATATTAAAGGTAATAACTTTAATTCATTTAATAAGAAAAGGTTTGACGCTACCCCCTTTGAAAAAGAACCATATCCTTCAGTTATTTTTTTTAAACCCATTTTATTTAAGATAATTTCAAAAGGCAAAAACTCACCAAAAGGAACAAGTTTAATTTTGTCGTATTTATACAAAATATCGAATTTATTATTAATAATAACTAAACTATTAAATATTTTATTTTTATCTATCCCAGGTTCAACTGAATTAACTCCAAATAATATTAAATGATTGTCGGAGAACGCTTCTTCAAACATGTATTTATATTGCTTAATTTCTTCAAGATTATACCCAGTAAAAATACCTTCGGGCCAAACAAAGAGAGTTTTTTTATCTCTGTCGGGGGCACTGAATCGTATTAAATCTGAAATATTTTTATTTACATCATTGGTAGACAAATTAAATTTTAAGTCAAAACTTGGTGAAATTATTTTTGTATAGATAGAATTTTTTGAGTTTAATTCTATTTGTTCTAAATATTGATTATTTTTTTTTATTGTTATGTTGCCATATATATAATTACTAAAAAAAATAATCCCCATTAAAATAAATATTGTATAACTAAATTTTTCTTTAAAAATCAATAAAAGTGGTGAGCAGTAAAAAATAATACAAAATAAATTAAATGAAAAAAAACCAATAATTGGTAGAAGCTGCAGTATATCCGGTGTCCATGACCAAGTATACGCCCATAGATTCCATGGAAACCCGGTAAAAGATTTTGCGCGCAAAAAGTCCATAAATGCAAAAGAACTTGAAAATAATAGAATAGACGTAAAATTATTTTTTAAAAATGGCCCTATAATTAAAATTCCTAATCCAAAAAAAATTCCAAGAAATAATGGAAGGCCGATAATTGAATAGGGTATTAAAAATTTAAAGTTTTCGTCAAATGTTAAAGCATTAGAAATCCAGTGTGTGCCTGTTAAAAAAAAACCAACGCCAAACAAATAACCAATTAAAAACATGTTTAAGAGATAAGGTTTTTTTCTATATCTATTTTTTGATTTTTTTTGGACATAAGTTGTCACTAAAAATAACGCTGGTATAATAAAAAAGTTAATATAGTTATAGTTAAATGGTTGAAAACTAAAAATAGTAAAAGCGCCCAGAGTAAATGGAAGTAAAAAAACAAGAAAAAATCTACTGTTTAAAAAATTAAAAATCATTTTTATTGGATAGAGTTAAATATTTTATTTTCTATTTTTTTCATCGCTAAAAAATCATGATTAGATTTATGACGATAACCTAATAAGTGTGTTAAGCCATGTATCCATATTTTGTCCAGAGCATTAGGAAAGCTTTGTTTTTTACTTTGCTTAATAATTTCATTTAAATTAATTATTACGTCACCAAGATAAATAACATTATTTTCTTTCATTAATTTGTATAACTTTTTTTTTTCATGAAACGGGAAAGATATAACGTCAGTAATCTTGTTTTTCTTTCTAAATTTTTTATTTAACTTTTTAATTTCATTAGCTCCTGAAAGTAATAGCGTAAAGCTTAATTTATTTTTTTTAAATATATCAATAATTTTTGAAACTTTTTTTAATTTATTTTTTAGATAATTGTCAGGATTATCAATATATTTAGTCCAAGCCTTGTTATCAACAAAGACCTCAGCTTTGATCATTATTATTTTTTTGATAGGCTTTAATAATTTTTGAAACAAGTGGATGCCTGACTACATCTTTATGGTCAAATTCAACTATTTTTACTTCTTTTATGTCACTTAAAATATTTTTTGATTTTACTAAACCAGAATATGACTTGTTGATTAAATCAACTTGAGAAGGATCGCCATTCACTGCTAGTTTAGAATTTTCACCAATTCTAGTTAAAAACATTTTTATTTGTGTCTCTGTTGCATTTTGAGCTTCATCTAAAATAGCGAAACAATTTTTTAAAGTTCTACCTCTCATAAAGGCCAAAGGTGCAATTTCAATTTCCCCAGTCTCAATTTTTTTATCAATTGTTTCAAAACCAAATAATTCATAAAGTGCATCGTAAAGTGGTCTTAGATAAGGATCTACTTTCTCTTTCATGTCTCCAGGAAGAAAACCCAGTTTTTCTCCTGCTTCTACTGCTGGCCTAGACAATATAACTCTTTCTATTTTTTTTTCCATTAGCATTGTAATGGCAACTGATACAGCAAGAAAACTTTTACCCGTACCTGCAGGCCCCAATGCAATCACAATATCATTTTCTCGCAAAGCCTTAATATAATCTGACTGTTTTTGTGACCTTGCTATTACTGATTTTCTCGGCGTCTTAATGAGTTGAGCAAAAGATTGCACATTTATTTTTTTATCAGAACTTAAATCTTTATTCACAGATAGAATTATATCACTTTTTTCTATATTGTTTGTTAAAAGAAACTTATTAATTAAAAATTTTATTGCTTCTGCAACGTGCAATAGTTTGTCTGAATTTCCTTTAGCCGTTATTGAATTACCTCTAAAATATAAAGTTGTTTCTGTTAACTTTTCTAATTGAATAAGATTGGCATTAAACTCACCTATAATAGGTAAAAGAATATTATTATCTAAAATTTGAATATTAATAGTCTCTTTGTCAATTTTTTTTATCGTAAGTTTTTGCTTTAATTTGCTTATCTCAGACATTAATTAAGCTGCATAGTTTCTAGTTTCATTACCAAGTATTTTTCCGAATAAGCTATTATGATTAAAATTGTTAATTTTTACATTGAGTAATTGTCCGGTTAGATCTTTTTCACTTTCAACTACAACAGAATTTAAAAATTTATCTCTTCCAAAATATTTATTCTGATTTTTCATTTTGTTTTCAAATAAAACTTCAGTTGATGTATCTAAAAAACTTTTTTTACTTTGTGTATTAATTTTCTCTAAAATTTTCTGTAATTTGATCAGCCTTTTTTTTGCTACTTCCTTTTTTACATTAGCTAATTCTGAAGCTGGTGTTCCAGGTCTCGCACTATAAATAAATGAATAGGAGTTTATAAATTTAGTTTTTTCTACCAGATTTAAAGTTTGTTTAAAATCAGCTTCTGTTTCAGAGGGATACCCGATTATAAAGTCAGATGAAAATTTTATATTTGGTTTAACTTTTTTAAGACTATTAATAATTTCACAGTAATCTTCTATGTTGTGTTTTCGATTCATAGCTTTTAATACTTTTGTAGATCCACTTTGGACTGGTAAGTGAAGTATGGGCATTAATTTATGACAATCTCTGTGTGCTTCTATTAAATCGCTTGTAACGTCTTTAGGGTGAGAAGTTGTATATCTAATTCTTTTTAGTTCTTTTAAATTGTTGAGCTTAAATATCAGATCAGATAGTCGATATGTTTTAGATTGGTTTTTATTTTCGTAGGCATTCACGTTTTGACCTAACAAAGTTATCTCTTTTGCTCCATTAGATATTAATTGTTTTGCTTCTATAATAATTTCATCAAAAGACCGTGAGTGCTCGGGGCCCCTTGTATATGGAACAACACAGAAATGACAAAATTTATCACAACCTTCTTGAATTGTTAAAAATGAGGATATTTTTGAATTTGAATTTTTAACTAAATTTAAAATATCAAATTTTTCTATAACTTCAAAGTCAGTACTATTAATTTTAGATTTTTCATTTTCTATTTTTTTTATTATATTTGGTATTTGTTGATAAGATTGGGGTCCTATAATACCGTCAATATATTTTTCACGTTTAAGCATTTCTTGATTTTCTGCTTGAGCCACACATCCAGTGACTAACAACATAGGTTTTTTTCTATTTCTAAACTCTTTTTTTAATCTTCCGATGTCATGGTAAACTTTATCAGTGGCCTTCTCTCTTATGTGGCAGGTGTTGAGTACATAACAGTCAGCTTCAGAAGAATTTTGTGTCTCCACATAACCTATTTGTTTAACTAAATCTAAAATACGATTACTATCATATTCATTCATTTGGCAGCCAAATGTTTTAATAAAAATTTTTTTAGGCAAATTATTTTTTTATTTTAGAACCATAAAGCTCTAGTTTGTGGTCGACTAATTTATAGCCTAATTTTGTAGCAACTTTATTTTGCAAAATTTCTATATCTTTATCAACAAATTCTATTATTTCTCCACTATTTATATCTATTAGGTGATCGTGATGTTCTTCAGGTGCTTCTTCATATCTCGCCTTGCCTCCCTTAAAATCATGTTTTTCTAATATGCCTGACTCTTCGAACAATTTAACCGTTCTGTATACTGTGGCGATACTTATTTTTTTATCTACTTTGTTAACTCTTTTATGTAACTCATCTACATCTGGGTGGTCATTAGAGTCAGACATAACTTTAGCGATCACTCTTCTTTGATCTGTTAGTCTAACATTTTTATTTTTGCATTTTTCTTCGATTTTATTCATATAATTATTAGTAACTTAGCTTAAATATAGTGGTTTAATCAATTTATTTTCAATTAGTTTGCTTTTTATTAATAAATCAATATTTTTAAGGTTAAATTCAGCAATTTTTATTTTTTTAGGGTTTATATTTTTAATCGTTTCGTCATTTTTAATGTCATCCGGAATGATAAGTATAGAGTCTTCTTCTTCTTCTTCGAGTTTATTTAAATCAATTTTTTTAGGTGATGTAAAAAGATAGTTTGTATTAAAAGTAATTTTACATGAATAATAACAGTTATTTGTTTTTAGTATTGAAACTATATTTTGTTTTTCCGTTAGATATGGAGCGGCATTAAGTAAAAAATTATTATAAATATAAATACTTGTGTTTTTAACTAGTTGTATTCCTTTTGCGACAGCTAGAGATATTCTCACACCAGAAAAACTTCCAGGGCCAGAATTAATAATGATTACGAATTTGTTGTTAAGTTCGATATTGTATTTCTTAACAAAATCAGCAATTTCTAATGCTAATGTTTCATTTTTAACAAGATTAGATTGTAATTTTTTTATAAAAAACTTATTATTAATTTTTAATGCTATAGAATCATTTTTACCAGTGCAGTCAATTATTAAAAAATCTTTTATCATTTGTTTGCTTTTTATATTCACGCTTTTTGAATCCAGAGCTATATCTAATAATATAGAAGATAATGGTATTATTGTCCTTATGTATCATCGATTTGAAGAAAACAAATACCCAAGTACAAATATAAAAATAGCAGATTTTATAAAGCAAATCGACTTAATAAGGAAAAATAACTTTAATTTTGTTAACGCAAATGATTTTGAGAAAAATCTTGTCACCCTTAAAGGTAAAAAAAAAATTTTATTAACTATAGACGATGCATTTAAATCGTTTTACGTTCAGGCATGGCCTATACTTAAAAAAAATAAAATCCCTTTTTTGTTATTTGTGAACACTCGAGAAGTTGGAAGTAACGGGTATATGAATTGGGCACAAATCAAAGAGATTGCTAAAGAAAAATTTGTCCATATAGGAAACCATAGTTATTCGCATAGTTACTTAGTTGATAAAACTGACGGTGAAATCTATAACGATATTAATCTAGCAATAAACGAATTAAAAAAGAATCTAGAGTATGACTCTCCTTTTTTTTCTTACCCATTTGGTGAGTATAGCAAAAGTTTTAAAACCATTATTAAAAATTTTGGTTTTAAATATGCATTTGGTCAACATTCAGGTGTTGTTGATGAAACAAAAGATTTTTATGCGCTTCCTAGATTCTCAATTAATGAAAAATACGGTGAAATAAAAAGATTTGAGTTAATACTTAAAACTATTCCTTTAAAATTCAAATCAATCACTCCTATAGAAAAATATATTAATAATACTAACAATCCACCAGAAATTATAGTTGAGTTTTTTAAAGATATAAAAAATATTAAATTATTAAACTGCTATTCAAATGAATTGGATACTTGGAGAAAATCTAAAATTGAATATTTAAGTGATTTTAAAATTAAGATAAAATTAGTTGGTCAATTCACTACAGAAAGAGGTAGAGTTAATTGTTCCTTGAGAGAGTCTGATGGATCTTGGCGTTGGCTTGGTATGCAGTTTGTTGTGGCTGAGCTCTAAGCTAAAGTTTTAATTGTTTATTATTTTTAAAATCATCTATTTTTACGGCTTCTAATTCATCTAGATCATTTTGCTTAATAATTTTTTCTAATATTTTAGTGTACTCTTCCCCGTTTTGTGCGTAGTTTTTAAGCTCATGAATTAGTTCTAAACCTGCTAATTTTTTGTTTTGTTTTCGAAGTTCAGATCTTTTTTCTCTAAAGCTTTTATAGCCTCGGTGAGTATTCAAATTAGTTATGTATGCTTTTACAGAAGCTCTTAATAAAGGAAACTTAAGAATTTTGTGATTTTGATCTTTAGTTTTTTCCAACGGTTCAATACCATCACCGTCCCACGTCCACTGACCGTATATAGCGTTTCCTTCTAGTGCAAATCTTGAGGTTCCCCAACCACTTTCTTTTGCTGCTTGGGCAAGCGCAATAGAAGTAGGTATAATATCAATCTTTTCTATTAGCTTATTAATATTTCTATCTGACACTTTGTATGCTTTATATTTTGTGTTTAGCCATTTTTTACTTTCAGCAGATTCATTATCCTTTAATATTTTTAATAAATATTCTCTATCTGCTTTAATTTTTTCATTCTCAGCAACAATTAGGGGTAATAGAATTTGTAGAAAAGTATCTTTTTTTTCTTTGACACTTTTAATAGTACCTAAATCTTTAGGCAATCTTGTAAAATATATAGGTTTTACTTTTTTTTTATTTCTTACACGGTCTAAATCGTATTCTAAATCTTCAAATAAATTC
>Ga0209502_10004273_pt1 | contig 10805 bp, 9 predicted proteins | sample ArcticOcean_MG_C_10_FD_187442 | JGI IMG/M metagenome (GOLD analysis project Ga0209502, IMG submission 187442) | Marine microbial communities from western Arctic Ocean - ArcticOcean_MG_CB11_90 (SPAdes) (version 2) | ecosystem: Environmental > Aquatic > Marine > Oceanic | place: Arctic Ocean...
GTTAGGGGATGGACCTGAAAGGATAAAAGCAGAGAAGTTATGTGATGAGTTAAATCTAAATGATAAAGTTTTGTTTTTAGGTGCATCGAATGAAACTGCAAAAATATTATGTTTAAGTGATGTCTTTATATTAGCATCTACTACAGAGAGCTTTGGATTAGTTGCTCTTGAAGCTATGGCCTCGTCTGTCCCTGTAGTATCAACCAATACAGGAGGTCTCCCTGAAGTAAATTTAAATGGATTCTCTGGTTATCTTTCAAATGTTGGAGATATTAACCAGATGGCTGAAAATGCAATCAAAATTTTAGAAGATCCTGAAAACTTGATTAAATTTAAAAAGAATGCTAAAATTCAAGCTAATAAGTTTGATGTACACAATATCGTTCCCAGTTACGAGGATATATACAGAAGGACTTTAGCGATGTAATAACTATTAAATATTTATATTATGAAAAGAAAAGACTTTTTAAAAATTTCAGCTAGTGCTGCTATGTTTTTAGGTATTTCACCAAAAGCAATGTCTAGTCCTGTTGATAATCTTGATTATTTAAACAATGATTATACAAATGATGGATCTTGTTTTGGTTTAAAACATGAGCCAATTAGCAAAGTTAAAGTTGGTATAATTGGTCTTGGAAATAGAGGTAGTGTTTTAATTCAAATGTTTGATTATTTAATCAAACATAATTTGTCTGAGATAGTTGCATTATGTGATTTAAATGATAATAGTATAAATAAAAACTTAAAGTATTTAAAAACAATTCAAGAACATACTCCAGAAGTGTACAGAGGTAGTGTAGATTCTTGGAAGGAATTAGTAAAAAGAGATGATATAGATTTAGTAATTGTTGCTACTCCATGGGATACGCATACAGAAATGTGTATTTATTCCATGCAGAATGATAAACATGTTGCTTGCGAAGTTCCTATAGCTAATAATTTAGAAGATTGTTGGAAGATAATTGAAGTTGCAGAATCTACAAAAAAACATTGTATGATGATGGAAAACTGTTGTTTCAACAACGAAGAGCTATGGTTGTTAAATATGATAGATAAAGGAGTTTTCGGAAGTGTTAATCATGCAGAAGGTGCTTATATTCATGATTTAAGAAAACACATGTTAGATGATGATTATTATCATAATCAATGGAGAATAAAACATCACCAAACAAGAAACGGAAACCTGTATCCTACTCATGGTCTTGGACCAGTTTGCTCCTATATGGATATTGGTAGAGGTGATAATTTTAATCACTTAGTTTCTATGAGTTCTAATGAAGAGTCATTAAGTATTGCAGCAAAATCTATAAATAGTGATTTTCAAAATTTCTCATGTGGTGATATGAACACTACTTTAATTAAAACCAACTTAGGCAAAACAATTAAACTTCAGTTTGATGTTCATACTGGTAGACCTTACACTAGATTAAATAATGTAAACGGAACAAAAGCATCTCATAAAGGATATCCATCAAAATTATTTATCAATAACCCTGAATTACAGTGGGGCCACAGTTGGTTAAATAAAGAGGAATACAAGAAATACAGAGATTTATATAATCACCCTCTTTGGGATAAAATGGAAAATGAAATATCTAAAAATCAGGTAGGGCATGGAGGTATGGATTTTGTTATGATATATAGAATTATTAGATGTTTAAACAAAGGCATACCTCTTGATATAAACGTGTATGATAGTGTCATGTGGAGTTCAATAATACCTCTTTCGGAGATGTCTGTGCTTAATCAGAGTAAAACCATTAAAATTCCAGATTTTACAGCCGGTAAGTGGGAAAATTCAAGAAAATCTGAACTTTTAAGAGTTATTTAAAAATTGATTTTAATTAGATACTTACTATAAACTATTTCCAATTTTTATATTTACTTGTTTTTCCTATTCCCGGATTAAATCCATTTGTTGGGTCTAGCTCTTTATAAAAATTTGAAAGCAAAGGTTTTGCAAAGTATTCATGACCAACATTATGTTCAGCTGGATACTCAGCTCCTCTAGCATCAAAACTTTTTAATAGTTTCTGCTTCAACACTTCAGTATCTACTCCTTTTTTAACTATATAATTCTGATGTAGAACATGACAAAATAAGTGGCCATAATATAGTTTTAACTCTATCAAATCATCAATTTCTGGTGGTAAGTTCTCAAACCAATCTTTTTCATTTCTTGGAAAAGCGATATCCATAGACATCATCCCTCCAGTCTTACTTGAATTTATAGCATGATAACGATTCAATGCGCTAGCTGCTACAAAACGATGCAAGATCGATTTTTTAGCTTCTTTTTTAGTGCATTCAAAAAAATCTCCTTCGTTTTCAGTAAAAAAATTATCGAAATATATTTTAGCTTCATCAATCCCTTCATCTGACATTTCTATTACCCAGTGGTGCTCATACTTATCTCTAAATTGCTCCATTCTTTTAGGCAAATGGTTAGGCCAGAAGTTACTTAGAAACTGCATCATCCTATCAGAAAACTTGTCAGGAAGGAATATAAATTTATCAGAAATACGATCAACTTTTCGTTTAATTTCAAACAACTTTGGAATAAAGCTTGGCCCCATTTTATCAATAGCGATAAAAGTATCTTTGCTATATTTTTTTGCAGCATCATAACAGTCTCTATGTACGTATTCGCCTGATGTTGGGAGGTGTTTAAATTTAGATAATATTTCTTTACGAATTTTACCTAATACATACGAACTATTAGTACCAACATAAAAAACCTGTTGACGCTTTGGAATCGGATAAGTATCTAATCGTACAGCAAAAACAGCAATTTTACCTGCACAACCTGAAGCGCCATGTAAGCGTCGTCCATCGGCATTATATCTTGCAGGTGTATTAGCTTCAACGTCTCGAATACGTTCTTGGTACTCGTTGTCAGAAGCTAATTTATCTGAAAAAAGTATATTATCTTTATTGTAATTATGTGTTTGTAAATTAGTTAAAATCTCATCAGGAGAATTTCCTAGATCAATACCTAAATCATTAACTAACACTAAATCACCGTTTATATTTATCTGTGCGTAAATTGAAAGTTCTGTGTATGCTGGTCCTCTTTTTACAAGTGCTCCACCTGAATTATTACATACACCTCCAACTATTGAAGCACCTATACAGGATGAACCTATAACTGAATGTGGCTCTCTTCCATAAGGAGCTAACTTGTTTTCAAGTCCAAACAATGTACTTCCTGAAAATCCAATAATTTGTTCTCCTTCATTTATAATTTGTATGCTATTTACACGCATTGTATTAATAATAACAATAGGTCGATCATAATCATCTCCGTCTGGAGTAGATCCTCCAGTTAGGCCTGTATTAGCAGCTTGCATAATAACTATAACATCAGCACTTACACAAAGCTGAAGAATTTTCCAAATTTCAAGTAAAGTTGCTGGCTTAGCTACCGCTAGTGCTTCACCTGATCCATACCTCCATCCATTACAATAATGTTCTTTACTCCATTGAGCAGTAAGAATATACTTATCTCCTGTGACAGATTTTAAATCACTAATGAAATCACTTTCAAAACTCATTTAAATATTTATAAAACATTGGTTGATATTTAATTAAAGTAATGATCAAAAATAAATATAATTTAATATATTATTGCATAATTTTTTGTTTTAATCTTAATAATCTATTTTTACTTTTTTAATCTAAATTTATGTCAGCTAACACATTTGGAAACATATTCAAACTAACTTCTTTTGGAGAGTCTCATGGGTTAGCATTAGGTGGCGTAATTGATGGTTGTCCAGCTGGATTAAAAATTGATTTTGATAAAGTCAATTATGAATTACAAAGAAGAAAGCCGGGTCAGTCAAAAATTGTTACACAAAGAAAAGAAGATGATGAAGTAGAGTTTCTGTCAGGAATTTTTGAAGGAATTACTACAGGTACTCCAATTGGGTTTATTATTAAAAACTCAAATCAAAAATCAAGAGATTATGATCACATAAAAAATGTGTTTAGACCTAGTCATGCTGATTTTACTTATGAAAAAAAATATGGTTTAAGAGATTATAGAGGTGGTGGAAGAAGTTCTGCTCGTGAAACTGTTTGTAGAGTTGTTGCTGGTGCTGTAGCAAAGCAATTAATCAATGATATTAAAATCATTGCTTATACTTCATCTGTTGGTGATATTAAACTGAATAAGGATTATTCTGAATTAGATTTAAATAATATAGAGAATAACTCTATAAGATGTCCAGATGTATCTACAGCAAACCTTATGATTGAAAAGATTAAGGATATTAAACAAAATGGGGATACTATAGGAGGGGTAATAACATGTGTGATCAAAAACGTGCCTGTTGGTCTTGGCGAGCCAGTTTTTAACAAACTGCATTCAGAACTCGGAAGAGCTATGTTAACTATAAATGCTGTAAAAGGATTCGAGTTTGGTAGTGGTTTTAAAGGAACATTGCTAAAGGGAAGTGAACATAACGATTTATTTAATGAAGATAATACTACTGCTACAAATAACTCTGGTGGTATCCAAGGTGGCATAAGTAACGGTATGGATATCTATTTTAATGTTGCTTTCAAACCTGTAGCAACTATTATGCAAAAACAAACTACAATCAATTCAGACAATAAAGAGGTAACTATGATGGGTAAAGGGAGGCATGATCCTTGTGTTTTGCCAAGAGCAATTCCTATCGTTGAGTCAATGGCTGCACTAGTTATTGCAGATTACATGCTTTTCTCTAGATTAAATAAATTATAAATTTAAAAAAATGGCTTTACATTGGAAGATTTTAATCGGAATGGTTTCAGGAGTTTTATTTGGTATTTTTATGTTAAGTATCGATGGTTATTTAATTCCCACAATAGAATTATTTGGCTGGAATGTTACAACAGAAATAAGTGTAACAAATTCAATTTTGTTTGTCAACAATTGGATTAAGCCTCTAGGAACTATTTTTGTTAAACTTTTAAAATTAATTGCCATTCCTTTAATTTTAGCTTCTCTTATTAAGGGAATATCAGATCTTAAGGATATTTCAAAGTTTAAGACTATTGGCTCTAAAACAATAATAACCTATGTTATAACAACAGTTATCGCTATTTCAATTGGTTTAGTTTTAGTTAATGTAATTAATCCTGGCGCTGGTATATCTACTGAAACTGTAGAAAGGTTAACTGCTACTTATTCTGAAAGTAGTGGAGTGCAATCAAAATTGGCTGAAGCTACTAATCAAATTCAAAGTAGTCCTTTACAATTCCTTGTCGACACAGTACCTGATAATGCATTTAAAGCCATGTCTAATAACTCATTAATGTTACAGGTTATCTTTTTTACAATATTTTTAGGTATTAGTATGCTTTTGATTGGTGAAGAAAAATCTAAGCCTCTTAAATCCTTTTTCGATTCACTTAACTATGTTGTATTAAAAATGGTTGATTTGATCATGAAAACAGCTCCTTATGCTGTATTTGCATTACTCGCTAGTGTTATAACTTCATCAAACGATCCAGATCTTTTACTAGCACTACTAAAATATAGTGGAGTGGTATGTCTAGGACTATTTATTATGATACTATTTTATTGTGCAGCGGTTTATTTTTTCACTAACTCTAATCCTTTAGTTTTTTTAAAAAAAATTAGTCCTGCTCAACTTTTAGCATTTTCAACTAGTAGTAGTGCTGCAACTTTACCATTAACTATGGATAGGGTTGAAAACCATATTGGGGTAGATAAAGAGGTTTCTAGTTTTGTTTTACCTGTAGGTGCTACAATTAATATGGATGGCACAAGTTTGTATCAAGCGGTAGCTGCTGTATTTATAGCCCAAGCATTAGAATTTGATCTAACATTAGCGGATCAACTTACAATTGTATTAACAGCGTTACTAGCCTCAATAGGTAGTGCTGCTGTTCCTGGAGCTGGGATGGTAATGCTGGTGATTGTTTTAGAATCAATTGGATTTCCTTCTGATAAACTTGCTATAGGTCTAGCTTTAATCTTTGCTGTAGACAGACCTTTAGATATGTGTAGAACTGTTGTTAATGTGACTGGTGATGCAGCTGTATCCATGATAGTCGGACGCTCAGTCGGTAAGTTTAAAGGAATTAAATAAAATATAACTTTGCTCTCTAATTTAAATCAAGACTGGAAAATTATTTTACAAAATGAATTAGATAAAAATTATTTTAATGATTTATGTAATACTGTTAAAGACGAGTATTCAAAACATTCCTGTTACCCGGCTATTGAAAATATTTTTGATTCGTTAAACCTGTGTTCCTTTTCAAAATTAAAGGTTGTAATAATAGGGCAGGACCCTTACCATCAGCCTAATCAAGCCAATGGCTTATCTTTTTCAGTGAATAAGGGAGTTAGATTACCTCCTTCCTTAAAAAATATATTTAAAGAATTACAGAATGACTTAAATAAACCAATTCCTGAAAATGGGGATCTTTCTTATTTAGCTAATCAAGGTGTGTTGTTACTAAACACCTGCTTATCGGTAAGGGATAGCTCTACTGGTAGTCATTATAACTTTGGCTGGGAAACATTCACAGATAGTATTATATCCTGTATTTCTGAAAATAAAAATAATGTGGTTTTTTTACTATGGGGTAATAAATCAATATTAAAATCTAAGTTAATCGACAGCAGTAAACATTTACTATTGACTTCTGGGCACCCATCCCCACTTAGTGCAAATAGAGGGTACTGGTTTGGAAATAAACATTTCAGTAAGACAAATGCTTATTTAATTACTAATAACAAAGAACAGATAAATTGGTGAAAATTCTATTTTTTTAAAGAAATAGGGTTAACTGACTCTGTAGTAATATATGCTTTTGGGTTATTGTCATTTATAATTTTCAAGGCTTTCTTTAATTTTTTCCTAGAAACTATACACCAGTAAATTTTAACTGCGCCATCTCTACCTTCTCCATTAATAACAGTTACAGCATATCCATTGTCTCTTAACACTCCAGCTAAGTTATTGGATTCAATAGGAGCAAATACCTTTATTACCATACTACCAACGCCAATTACACCTTCTAAATATGAACCAAGAATTGTACCGGCAGCAAACCCAGCAGCATAACCAGCAATTAATACAGGGTCAGCAACATCTTGTATTACTTTTGAAACAGCAATAATCCATATAGCAGACTCCACTAAACCTATTAAAGCAGCATGATATGGTTTATTTCTTGAAACAAGCAATGCTCTTAAGGTACCTAAGCTCTGATCTCCTAGTCTAAGTATGAAAATGAAAAGGGTTGAAATTATAAGTTCGATAAGCTATTTAATGTTAAAAGAATTAATTTATTTATTGTTTCACTAGGTTTTTCACTGTAAGTGCCATTTTCCCTATTTGCTAATATTGCATTTAATGAGATTGCTTCATGACCTAATATTTTTGACATACCATAGATAATTGCTGTTTCCATTTCTAGATTAGTTACCCTATCATTGATAAATTGAATTTTATTAAGTTCTTCAATGAAATCATCATTAGAAGACTGCATTCTTATTGATCTACCTTGACTACCGTAAAACCCATTACAAGTTATTGTAACACCACTAAAATCAGCTATACCCTTTAATTTTCCCATTAAGTAATCAGAGCAATTAAAGCATAAAGGCGAAAGTTTATTGTTATGAGCTTTATAATTATCTAAAAAATTATCTGCAGAGTTATCCGTAAGCTCTTTGCTTATTTTGTAATTATTAAGAAAACCATCTATATCAATTGCTTTAGAACTAATTAGTAAAGAGTCTATAGGTATATCAGCTTGTATTGAACCAGATGTGCCAATTCTTATTAAATTTAGCTTAGACAGAGAAGATTTAACATTTCTTGTATTAAAATCTATATTAACTAAGGTGTCTAATTCATTTAATACTATATCAATATTACCTGAACCTATTCCAGTAGATAAAACTGAAAGTCTAGTACTTTTATATATGCCGGTAACAGTCTTAAACTCTCTATTTTGGATAGTGAATTCAATTGAGCTAAAATACTGAGTAATCAAATCTACTCTTGCTGGATCTCCGACTAGTATAATTGTAGTAGATATATTTTTAGGCTTTAACTTCAAATGGTATACACTACCATCTTCATTAAATATTAATTCGGATTCTTTTTGCTTTAACATATTTTAAGTTTATCCTCCAACTCTCTTTGTTTCAAAGCCTTTAGAATTTAATATTTTCATGATTTTATCCCTGTAGTCACCTTGAATTATAATATAATTCTCTTTCACTGTCCCACCAACACTAAGAGATTTTTTTAAATCTTTTGCAATAGTCTTTATTTCACTATTATTAATCTTGAAGTTTTCTAAAATAGTTATTGGCTTACCTTTTCTTTTCTCGTATTTACAGATAATAGGCTCTTCTTGAGATCGTTTAACTTCATCATTAGAATAATTAATTTCAGATAACTTATGCTCTGGAAAAAGATTTTTTAATTGATCTTGTAAATCCATTACTTTTTCAATAAACCAAGTTCTACTAACCTTTGATTTAAAAATTCTCCTGCTGTTATATCATCAAATGATTTAGGGTTATTTTCATCAATACATGATTCAAGAACATTTAATTTCATATCACTTATAGGATGCATAAAAAACGGTATAGAATACCTGGACTTTTTCATTAACTCTTTAGACGGATTTACAACACGGTGTACAGTAGATTTTAATTTATTATTAGTATGTCTAGACAACATATCTCCTACGTTTATCATTAGTTGATCCTCAGAAGCTATAGCATCAATCCATTCACCCTTATTGTTTTTAACCTGTAAACCTCTCCCTTGAGCTCCCATTAATAAAGTAATTAAATTTATATCTCCGTGAGCAGCAGCTCTAACAGCATCTTTAGGTTTATCTAAGATAGGAGGGTAGTGAATTGGTCTTAGTATAGAGTTACCATTATTAAGGTATTGATCAAAATAAAACTCATCTAGTTTTAAATATAAGGCTAAAGCTCGTAAAACATATTTAGCTGTTTTTTCTAATAACTTATAGGTTTGTTTACCAACTATGTTAAACTCATTATTCTCAGAAATTTCAACATTTAAAGGGTATTCTTTTAAAAGTTTCTCATCTCCTTCTACATATTGACCAAAATGCCAAAACTCTTTTAAATCTCCATGTTTACTTCCTTTAGCTGATTCTTTGCCAAAGGAAACATAGCCTCTTTGACCTGAGATTCCAGGTATTTCATATTTGTTTTTAACTTCTTGAGGTAAGTCAAAAAATGATTTAATTTCTTTGTATAATTTTTCATTAAATTCAGAATTAAGAAAATGTCCATTTAATGCTACAAAGCCAATTTCTTCAAAAGCTCTACCAATTGACTGAACAAATTTATTCTTTCTATCAATATCTGCAGAAAGGAAATCTACTAAATTTACACTGGGAATTTTATTAGTAACCATATTTTTAAAGTTAAATTACAACTATTATGTAATAGTTAATAAAGTTAATAAACTTAATTAGTAATTAGGCTTATTAGAATTTAATATTTTATATTTTTAGTGAAATTTTTATTTTTTATGTTGTACAAAACAGGTGGTATTAAAACATTAAAATTAGTTGAGTTATATACCGCTATGATGAAGTCTAGGCTTATTGAAGAGAAAATGCTGATTCTTCTAAGGCAAGGAAAAATTTCTAAGTGGTTTTCTGGTATTGGACAAGAGGCAATTTCGATTGGATTAACAAACGCTTTAAATGACGATGAGTTTATTTTACCAATGCACCGTAATCTAGGTGTATTTACTTCTAGAAATATACCTTTATCAAAGTTATTTAGTCAATGGCAAGGAAAAGCTTCTGGTTTCACAAAAGGTAGAGACCGATCATTTCATTTCGGAACAAAAGAATTTCATATAGTTGGGATGATATCTCATTTAGGTCCTCAAATGGGTGTTGCTGATGGTATTGCTTTACACCAGCTAATTAATAAAACTAGTAAAGTTACAGCTGTTTTTACTGGAGATGGGGGGACAAGTGAAGGAGATTTTCATGAAGCTTTAAATGTTGCTTCAGTATGGAATTTACCTGTGCTTTTTTGTATTGAAAATAACGGTTACGGTTTGTCTACTACAACAAGTGAACAGTATAATTGCATTAATCTGGCTGACAAAGGAATTGGTTACGGAATGGAATCTCACATAATTGATGGAAATAATATTATTGAAGTATATAGCCAAATATCTAAAATATCAAAGGATATTAGAAAAAATCCAAGACCTGTTTTAATAGAGTTTAAAACCTTTAGAATTAGGGGTCACGAAGAAGCTAGCGGGGTAAAGTATGTCCCTAAAGATCTCATTGATACCTGGGCTAAAAAAGACCCTATTTCAAACTTCGAAGATTTTTTAGTGCAAAATGAGTTAATTAATGATACTGATATTAAATCCATAAAAGAAATTTTAAACAAAGAGATTAATGATAATTTAGATATCGCATACAACGAGAATTATCCAATTGCAAATTTAGAATTAGAGTTGTCAGATGTTTTCAAAAAGTTTGAATTTAATCATATAATCCCTTATACAGAAACTAAACACATAAGATTTGTTGATGCTGTTTCAGAGGGCTTAGATGAAGCTATGAAAAAGAATAACTCATTAGTTATAATGGGACAAGATATTGCAGAATATGGTGGTGTCTTTAAAATTACAGAAGGTTTTGTTGAAAAGTATGGTAAAGATAGAGTAAGAAACACTCCTATATGCGAATCTTCTATAATTGAAGTAGCAATGGGTTTATCTATCTGTGATACAAAATCTGTAGTAGAA
>Ga0209502_10004277_pt1 | contig 10801 bp, 9 predicted proteins | sample ArcticOcean_MG_C_10_FD_187442 | JGI IMG/M metagenome (GOLD analysis project Ga0209502, IMG submission 187442) | Marine microbial communities from western Arctic Ocean - ArcticOcean_MG_CB11_90 (SPAdes) (version 2) | ecosystem: Environmental > Aquatic > Marine > Oceanic | place: Arctic Ocean...
GTAGAACATAAAAAGGATGTCGTAATATTATTGGATTCTATCACAAGACTGGGAAGAGCTTATAATGCTGTCATTCCTAGTTCTGGAAAAGTTTTAACCGGAGGTGTTGACGCAAATGCTCTTCAAAGACCAAAAAGATTTTTTGGTGCGGCTAGAAATATTGAAGAAGGCGGCTCACTAACAATTATATCGACTGCACTTGTTGATACAGGTTCAAGAATGGACGAAGTTATATTTGAGGAATTTAAAGGAACAGGTAACTGTGAATTAATTCTTGATAGAAAAGTTGCGGACAAACGTATTTACCCTGCACTTGATATAACAAGATCAGGAACTAGAAGAGAAGAACTTCTTTTTGAAAAAGACGATCTTTCTAAAATGAATGTATTAAGAAGAATTATAAGTCCTATGGGCACTATGGATGGAATTGAGTTTTTAATTTCAAAACTTAAAAACACGAAGAACAATGCAGATTTCTTTGAATCTATGAATAAGTCAAGTTAGTTCTTTTAAATTCTCGCTTCAATCTTTTGTGATATTAATAAAGTATAAATGAATATTTATGCACTTTCTTCAGGTCGTGGACCTTCTGGCATAGCGATAATCCGATTATCAGGCAAAGAGGCTATAAAAATCGCTGAACTCCTTACAAAGAAAAAAGACTTAAATGTTAAAAATATAAATCTTTGTAAGTTTTATAATCCTTTAGATAATAGTTTAATCGATGAAGGTTTATTACTTTTATTTCCTTCACCTAACAGTTTTACAGGCGACGATTTAGCCGAATTTCACGTTCATGGTAGTAATGCCGTGATTACATGTTTTTTGAAGACTCTTTCAGAGCAAACCAATTGTAGATTAGCAGAGCCGGGAGAATTTACCAAAATTGCTTTTCAAAACAACAAGATTGACTTGTTAAAAGCTGAAAGCATTGGTGATTTAATACACTCAGAGACCGAACTACAAAGGCAACAAGCAATAAAACTAGTCCAAGGAAATGCATCAATCTATTACAACAAACTAAGAGAAAAGCTCATTAAATCTTTAGCTTATATAGAGGCACAAATAGATTTTGCAGAAGATGATCTGCCAGACAGTGTTTTAAAAGAAGTTCAATCAACAATCAAAGAAGTTCATGCTGATATAAAAAAAATTCTTGATGATAATAGAGTTGGTGAAAAAATTAGAGAGGGTTTTAGAGTAGCCATTATAGGAGAGGTAAATGCTGGAAAATCGTCATTATTAAACCTACTTTCTAAAAGAGAAGTAGCAATAGTTTCTGAAGAAGAGGGCACAACAAGAGACGTTATCGAGACATATCTTAACATTGACGGTTATCCAGTCATACTTGCTGATACAGCCGGACTCAGACAAGCTAAAAATGAAGTTGAAAAAAAGGGGATCTCGCTAGCACTAAACAAATCCAAAGAAGCAGATTTAAATCTCATAGTAATAGATAATTCCTCAAAAATATTAGATAAAAGAATACAGGGTTTAATTAATAACAACAGCATAGTTGTTTTAAATAAATCTGATATCGAAAGTGGAAAAAAACACAATTTTAAAGAATCAATATTAGTCTCTGTAAAAGATAATAAAAATATTGATTTGTTAGTAAAAAAAATAAAAGACAAGTTAGGTTCAAAATTTTCTTTATCAAAAAACATCCTAGTAACACGGGAAAGACACAGAATTAAATTAAATGAATGTTTAAAAGAAATAGATAATTTTCTTATAAAAGATCAAAAAAAAGACATAGAGATGGCAGCAGAAGATCTTAGGTTGGCCACTAGACATCTTGGCGGAATTGTTGGAAAAGTAGATGTTGAAGAAATTCTTGGTTCTATCTTTAAAGATTTCTGTATTGGCAAATAATAAAAATAAGATCTTGTAAATTCATATTAGAAGGATACATTTACCCGATGAGAAATGTAAGCTTTGATGTTGTCGTTATCGGCGGCGGTCATGCTGGATGCGAAGCAGCAGCAGGATCCGCTAGAATTGGTGTAAATACTGCCCTTTTTACACATAAAATAGATACTATAGGAGAGATGTCCTGTAATCCAGCAATAGGTGGGTTGGGGAAGGGTCATCTTGTAAGAGAAATAGATGCTCTAGATGGAGTTATGGGTGACGTCACAGATAAATCAGGTATTCAGTTTCGATTATTAAACAGGAGTAGAGGGCCGGCAGTAAGAGGGCCAAGAACACAGTCAGACAGAGTTCTTTACAAAGAGCACATGCAAAAAACTTTACTTAATTATAAAAACCTAACCGTTGTTGCCGACCCGGTAACTAAATTTTTGTTTAATAAAAATACAGTCGTTGGATTTATTTGTGAAAGTGGGAAACAGATATTTTGCAAACAGTTGATTTTAACAACAGGAACTTTTTTAAATGGATTGATACACATTGGTCAAACACAAATTCCAGCTGGAAGATTTAATGAAAAACCGTCAACTGGTCTGAGCGAACAATTAACAAAATATAATATAACGCTCGGCAGACTTAAAACAGGAACACCTCCAAGACTAGATGGCACAACAATAAATTATGATGATATTGAAATGCAGCCAGCTGATGACGAACCTTATTTCTTTTCTTTTTTAACCAAAAAACTTGAGAACAAACAAGTTGCGTGCGGTATTACATACACTAATAATGAAGTACATAAAATTATAAGTGACAATATCCATCTAAGCGCTATGTACTCGGGTAACATTAAAGGTATAGGACCAAGATATTGCCCGTCTATAGAGGATAAGATTGTCAAATTTAAAGAGAAGGGTCAGCACCAAATTTTTCTAGAACCTGAAGGATTAATGGACAATACTATTTACCCAAATGGAATCTCTACGTCACTTCCTGAAGAGGTACAACTCAAATTCTTGTGTAAAATCAAGGGTTTAGAACAGGTAAAAATGATTAGAGCTGGTTATGCGATTGAGTATGATTATGTCGATCCAAGAGAACTTAAAGCAACTTTAGAAACAAAAAAAATTAAGTCTTTGTTTTTAGCCGGTCAGATTAACGGCACTACAGGTTATGAAGAAGCAGCAGCCCAGGGCTTGATAGCAGGTGTTAATGCTGCTCTTAAAATTAAAAATGAAAGTGAGTTCATTTTAAATAGATCGGAATCTTATATTGGAGTCATGATTGATGATCTTATTACGAAAGGTGTATCTGAGCCTTATCGAATGTTTACTTCAAGAGCTGAGTATCGTTTATCTCTGCGAGCAGACAATGCCGACCAAAGATTAACTCCTTTAGGAATTAAAATTAATTTAGTTAAAAAATTTAGAAAAGATGCTTTTTTAGAAAAGCAAAAAAAAATAGTTGCTGTTCATGATGCGTTGATATCTAATTTGATAACTCCTAATGCTGCAGCCAAACATTCTATTAAAATATCTATGGATGGTGTTAAACGAAATGGAATTGAAGTTCTGGGTTTGAATGGGATAAACATAAGTAAACTAAGAAAAATTTGGGGTAATATACCTCATTATGAACTTTCTATAGATGAACAGGTTGAGATTGATGCACACTATTTAGGATATCTCAAAAGGCAGAGTCATGACATTGAAACATTTAAAAAGGACGAATCAATATCTATTCCGAAGGATATTAATTACGATCTAATAGGCGGTCTATCTACAGAAATTAAATCAAAATTAAAAGTAGTTCAGCCTTCTACACTTGGCCAAGCATTAAGAATAGACGGTGTTACACCTGCTGCTGCAATTATACTCTTAGGTTTTATTAAGAAAAACAGATATAAAGTATCTGCTTAATGAATAGAGAAGAAGTCCAATCAGAACTGGAATCTAAATTGAATTTTTCCTCTGAAGACATTAAAAAATTAACAATATTCCATGATGAGCTATTAAAGTACAACAAGAAGTATAATCTTATATCAAAATCCACTGAATCTGACATTTGGAATAGGCATATTCTTGATTCAGCTCAGATAGTAAAATTTATCGCCTTCGAAGACGGTAAATCTTTAAGTGATATGGGTTCAGGAGCGGGATTCCCAGGCCTGGTGCTTGCTATATTTAACAAAAACAAAAATTTTCACGTGAAACTATATGAAAAATCCCATATTAAATGCGATTTTTTAGAAAATATCAAAAATAAGTTAAATTTAGACATCGCCGTATTTGGAAGGTATCAAGAAGAAGAAATTAATTCAGAGTACGTCGTTTCTAGGGCATTTAAGCAATTAGGGGAAATTTTGAGAATTTCACGTGAAACAATAAAAGTTAATCACAAGCTGCTTATTTTAAAAGGAAAGAATGCTTTAGATGAAATTAATAAACTTCAAAAACCTCTGGAGTTTATGTATAAGATAGAAAAAAGTATAACAGATCCAAATTCTAAAATATTGATAATCGATATAAAAAAATAAAGGATGAAAAAAGTAATTTCAGTAATCAACCAGAAAGGCGGAGTCGGCAAAACTACCACTGTCATTAATCTTGCTACAGCTCTGGCGGAGCTGGGGAAAAAAATATTAGTTATAGACCTAGACCCACAAGGAAATGCTACCACAGGTCTTGGTGTGTCTAATAAAGATGATGATAAAAATATTTACAAAATTATTATAGGTCAAAATAACCTAAATAGTTGTATCCAGACAAGTTGTGTAAAAAACCTTGATTTAATTGGCTCAAATGTCGATTTATCAGGACTAGAGGTAGAAACCGCAAGCGATCCCAAGAGAGCTTTCCTATTAAAAGAAATTTTTGAGCAGAATGAAAATTTATTTTCAAAATATGAAAACATTTTTATTGATTGCCCTCCTTCTTTAAGCCTTTTGACTGTTATGTCATTAGTCGTTGCTGACGAACTAATAGTGCCACTACAAACGGAATTTTTTGCACTTGAAGGAATTTCTCAATTAGTAAAAACAATCGAAAGAATAAAAATAAATTTAAATCCGAATTTAATTATTAGGGGAATTCTTTTAACCATGTTTGATAAAAGAAATAAATTATCAAACCAAGTCGACGATGAAGCGAGAAAATATTTTAAAGAAAAAGTTTACAAAACTGTTATTCCAAGAAACGTCAGATTATCAGAAGCACCATCACATGGTGTCCCTTGCATTGTTTATGATAGAGATTGTCTTGGCAGCAAATCTTACTTGCAGCTGGCAAAAGAATTTATAGAACAACAAATGAGGATATAATCGTTAGATGGCTGAAGAAAAAAACAAAAAAGGTTTAGGTCGAGGTTTGATGTCTCTTTTTGGAGATGAATCAAATGCAGATTCACCAAAACAAAATCCTGATACATCATATTTGCTAGTATCTATAAGCGATCTAGCACGTAATCAATTTCAGCCCAGAAACTATTTTGATGATAAAAAAATCGATGAATTAGCGCAATCAATTAAAAAAAACGGGATAATCCAGCCCATAGCAGTGAGAAAGGGAAAAAATAGTGAATATGAAATCATAGCAGGTGAAAGAAGATGGATTGCAGCCCAAAAAGCAGGATTGCATGAAGTGCCTGTTATTGTCCTCAATCTTAATGATAGTCAATCCTTAGAACTAGCAATTATAGAGAATATTCAAAGGGAAGAACTAAACTCTATAGAGGAAGCAAAAGGGTACGAAAAGCTTATAAAAGAATTTAATTATAATCATGAAAAACTTTCAGAGTTCATGGGCAAAAGCCGTAGTCATATTGTTAACACGCTAAGGCTTTTAAATTTACCAGAAGAAGTTATAAAATTTGTTGACGAAGGAAAGCTTACAGCCGGTCAGGTCAGACCTTTGGTTGGAAGACATAATGCAAATAAATTAGCTCTTACTATTTTAAAAGAAAAACTTAGTGCTAGATCTATTGAAAATTTAGTTAAAAACGATAAAGAAAAAGAAAAGAATGATAATAAATTCAAAAAACCAACAGACCCTAATATTTTGTTGGCTCAAAGAAAAATAGAGGAAAATTTAGGTTTGAAGACCAAAATTGTTAATAGAAAAAATAACTCAGGCCGAGTTACTTTAGAATACAAAAATCTTGATCAATTCGATATGCTTTCCAATTTGCTAAAGACCAAAAAGACTAAGAAGTAGACGCTTTGTTAGCAAGACTTAGAATTAAGTTTTTGACAATGATATCGTTTCTAAGATAGGAATTTTTTTTCATTAAAATTTCAGTTTCTCCAATTTTTACCAATACTTCTTCCAGTTTTTTTCGACTCCATTTTTTTAATTGTTGAAGAATTATAGGTTTATCTTTCCAAAACACAGGTGGTTTTAAGCCTTCTAGTACTTCTTCATAATTCTCCTTATGTTTGCTTATTTTAGTTATTTCGTGCAAACGTGTAATTCTATAATTTAAAGAGTTTAGGTAGAAGAATGTATTATCTTCTAGTATCTCAGTTTCAGACAATAGTTTGTTGATTTTTGTTTTTTCTCCCATTAATGCTTTATCTCTGATCTCACTGAAGTCTCCGTCGCTTTTTATGTTTAATATTTCTAAAATTTGTTCTTTATTAATTTTTTTTTCTGAAAAAAAGCCTATTATTTTCTTAAGCTCGTTTTTAATAATCCCTCTATTCATAATTGAATTATTAATTATTATGTTAGTTATTTCCCCAGTTAGACCTTTAAAATTTCTTAATCTACTATTAACATAAGTTATTAATGTTCTTTCATTATCTTCATAACAAGGGAACGTAGCTAATTTTTTATCTTTCTCGAATAAACTTCTCAGCTTAGATTTTTTTTCTAATTTATCTGCAAAAATATAAATTTTTATTTCATTATTTTCTTTTTCCAGGCACTCTTTTACCTGATCAAAAACTTTATCAGATGCTTCATGTATAAAAATTATTTTTTTTTCGCTAAAAAGCGATCGATTAGTAGTGTTCTCATATAATAAATTATTTTTTAATAACTCATTTTCAAAAAAATTAATTATATCCCAGCTTTTATTTATATTTTTTATTTCTTCTTTAATATCGTCTTTAATTCCATCATTTTGTCCATGAATTAAAGTAGCTTTGTAGTTTTTTAAAATTTCTACATTTTGTTCGACAATATAACTTTTTAGTATCACTTATTTCTCATAGTTAGTGTTAAAAAATTAATTATATCTTCACTAAGTCTTTCAATAATAATTTTAATAGCGCTATTTTCGTTTTCGATTGAAGTTGAGTGAACCGATGCAATTTCGTAATCTTCATTTTGTGTAAATGTTTTTTGGATCTTGTTCTTTTGGATATCAACGAGTTCTAAATTTAGTATTAAAGACAGGGTATATCTTGTGGTTTTTCCTGTTTTGTCTTTTATTTTAACATTTTTCTTTTTTTTTACTTCCAATTTCGCGTCATATTTATTTGCTGATTTTTCGTTAGAAATTATCGCAATATTATTCTTTATAAAGCTAGTAATTCTGGGGTCTCCCACTACTTCTATATTATTAAAAAATATTATATTTTCGCCTTTTTGGTTTAATGCTTTGAAGCCACAAGATGTTAATATTAGCAAGGAAACAATTAGTAGTAAAATTTTATTTTTTTTCATTTGTGAGATAGTTAATAATTCTATTTTTTATGAATATTGTTTTTTTGATTTCACTTTTATTTAAGTATTCATTAATTTTTTTTACTTTTTTAGTTTCATCTATAACTGTTTTCTCGTCTGAATCTTTTTTAATTTCTATAATCTCTCGTGTTTTCCCGTTAATTTGTATGGCAATATTAATTTTTTGATCTAAGTTTAATTTATTATCAATTTCTGGCCAAGTATTAATTTTTTTTTCACCTAATTGCTCCAGGCATTCATGCGCAAGATGGGGCACAAAAGGAATAAGCATCCTCATTAACTTTGAAAGATTATTTTTTAAGCATGTATTACTAACTTCTGTATTTAAAGATGAATTAAATAAGCTATAAATACTATAAATATTTGCAACCACTACATTTAACTGAAAGTTGTTAATAAACTCTGTTATCTTTACAATATAATTATTAAATTTAGCTTCAAAATTTGCATTCTGATTATTTGCATTATCTTTACGTATAATAATTATATTTGTTAAATTATAAAGTTTCTGTAAAAATTTATAAGCAGCATTAACACCTTGATTTGACCATTGAACATCTTTTTCTGGAGGACTATCAGATAAAATAAACCATCTAACAGCGTCTGCCCCATATGTATTAACCATATTTTCAGGGTCAATTACATTTTTTTTTGATTTTGACATTGATTCAGATGGACCCACAACAACTTTAGTTTTGTCTAAAATTTTTATTACTTCATTTTTTTCATTTTTTTCTACTTCTTCGGGACTTAACCATTTATTGGCAGCATCCCTGTAAGTTTCATGACAAACCATACCTTGTGTAAAAAGACCTTTAAACGGTTCAACAGTTTTAATTTTAGGATTAACATTTTGAATAGCTCGCATAAAAAATCTTGAATAAAGTAAATGTAAAATTGCATGCTCAACACCTCCAATATATTGATCAACAGGCATCCAATAATTTAATTCATTGATATCAAAGGGCTCATCTTTATTTTTTGGAGAGCAAAATCTCATAAAATACCAAGAAGAATCTACAAAAGTATCCAATGTATCGGTTTCTCTAATAGCTTGTTTCCCCGTTTTTTTATGAATTGTTTTTTTCCAAGACGGATGATTAGAAAGCGGATTTCCACCTTTCTTTTTTAAGTCTACATCCAGCGGAAGTTTTATAGGAAGCTCATCTTTTTCTACAGGCACAATGCTCCCATCCTCTAAGTAAATCATTGGTATTGGACATCCCCAATATCTTTGCCTTGAAACACCCCAATCTTTTAACCTAAATGAAATTTTTTTTTGCCCAATTTTTTTACTTGTAATTATTTCAATAGATTTTTCTTTTGCTACTTCTACTTCTAGACCATTCAAAAAATCAGAGTTAATTATTACACCACCAGATACATAGGCCTCAGTAATGTTGTTAAAATTTATAATCTTATTTTTATCTTCGGCGACGACTTGTATAATTTCAAGTTTATATTTTTTAGCAAAATCTAAGTCCCTCTGGTCATGGGCTGGACAGCCAAAAATAGCTCCAGTTCCATAATCCATTAAAACAAAATTTGCTACAAAAATTGGAATTTTTTTATTTTTAATAAAGGGATGAATAGCAAATAAATCTGTTTGGTAACCATTTTTTTCAGCAACAGCTAAAGCTTCCTCGGTTGCCCCTACTTTTAGACACTCTTCTTTAAATAATAAAAATTTTTTATCTTTTTCAAATTGATTGCAAATTGGATGGTCTATTGAAACCGCTAAAAAAGAGGCGCCAAAAATTGTATCAGGCCTTGTGGTAAACACTTTAATTTTTTTATTTTTTTCTAAAATATCAAAATTAATCTCACACCCGACTGATTTACCAATCCAATTTTTTTGCATTAATTTTACTTTTTCCGGCCATTTTTTTAATAGATTTAGATCGTTTAAAAGTTCGTTTGCAAATTTGCTAATATTGAAAACCCATTGTGATAATTTTCTTCTTTGAACTGCCGCTCCAGAGCGCCACCCTTTACCATCAATTACTTGCTCATTGGCTAAAACCGTTTGTTCAACCGGATCCCAATTAACATAATTTTCTTTTCTAGAAACATAGCCTTTATTAAAAAAATCAATAAATATTTCTTGCTGGTGTTTATAATATCTTTCATCACAAGTTGAAATCTCAAGATCCCAATCTATAGACAAACCTAGCATCATAAGCTGACTTCTCATTTGTGATATGTTTTTTTCGGTCCAATCTTTAGGGTGTAAATTATTTTCTTTCGCCGCATTTTCTGCCGGGAGTCCAAAAGCATCCCATCCCATGGGATGAAGAACATTATAACCATTGAGATATTTGAATCGCGCCACAACATCACCTATTGTGTAATTTCTGACGTGGCCCATATGAATTTTACCAGATGGATATGGAAACATTTCTAAACAGTAAAATTTTTTTGTTACGTCTGATCTGTAAATTTTTTTATTTTTAAAAAAAGATTGCCATTTTTTTTCAATTGATTGAAAATTATATCTTTCCATACACTAATGTAGGGTTATTTTTTTTTATTCTCTTTTTCTAAAAGAGCAGCTTTTTTAATTATAGAAGTTAAGAGTTCTTCGCGAATTTTAGAATTCAAAACTTTTATTGAACAATTTGCACCGACGGTACATTTTTTTTCGTGAATAATAATTTTCAAGCTATCTGTTCGAATTTCATTAGACAAAAATCTCAAAGAAATTTTTAATGAATTTCTAGAATTTTCCTCATCCGTATACCAATCTGTGATGAGCATTCCACCTGAATAATCTACAACTGATAAAGGAAGAAAGTCTAATATTTCTAAAGACGCTCGCCACATAGGGTTTGATGAACTAAACTCGAAATTAGTATTACGTCCTCTACCCAAAATCGATCCGACAGAAACTCCTCGGCCTTCTGCAACATTTTGTTTCGCTCGCTCCAAAGCGTTTGTCGGTACCCTTCTCTTCTTGCTCGAAGCGTCGTCTTTCGCACAAGATGATAGGATAATAATGCTAGTTAAAAAAAGGACCTTAAAAAAAGGGAATAGTTGTGTTTTTGTTGAATTTTTTTTCATTTTTTAACAAATCTACCAGAAATAATTAATAAAGATCCTTTTAATCACATTTGCAGTTTATTGCTAACAAATTTCTCAAAAAAGCCCAATATACAATGATAATTTCAGTGTTGTAATATTACAACAAAATTGGAAAATAAAGTATTTCTAACAAAATATTTAATTAAACTAACACAAATGAG